>ERZ773225.95-NODE-95-length-132214-cov-12.120128_pt1 | contig 132214 bp, 105 predicted proteins | sample MGYA00580993_ERZ773225 | MGnify/ENA primary metagenome ERZ773225 (study PRJEB29015, sample SAMEA2737748) | human gut metagenome | biome: human gut; feature: human-associated habitat; material: faeces | place: China | collected 2012 ...
GCTGATAGACGCCGGTGAGCAGATTGAAAATGGTGGTCTTGCCCGCGCCGTTGGGGCCGATCAGGCCGGAAATTTCGGTGGGGCCGATGGTAATATTGAAGCTGTCCACAGCCGTCAGGCCGCCAAAGTCGATGCCCAGGTTCCGCACGTCCAGAACGGGCTGCTTGCCCTGATCCTGCTCACGGACGAAGGTCACGGTGGGAACTTTCAGGATTTTCTTGGAATAGTCATTCATTGCTTCCCGCCTCCTTCTTCTTGAATGCACCGGCAATCTTGTCGGTGACCACGGACATGGCTTCTTTCACCTTGGGGGACCATGTAAAGAGCATCACGACGATCAGAACCACAGCGTAGAGGATCATCCGGTAGTCCTGCAGGCCGCGCATGGCCTCTGGCAGGATGTAGAGCACCGTGGCGGAGATAATAGAGCCGAGGATGTTGCCCATGCCGCCCAGAACAACGAAGACCAGAATGTTGATGGAGGTATTGAAATTGAACTTGGTAGCCGTGATAGAGCCGTAATTCATGGCGTAAAGCGCACCGGCCATACCCGCCAGAAACGCGGAGACCACGAAAGCCTTCATCCGGAAAGTAGTGACATTGATGCCCACGGATTCGGCAGCGATCCGGTTGTCCCGGACGGCCTTGATCGCCCGGCCTTCCCGGGAGTTGATCAGGTTCTGCACAACAAACAGGGTGAACAGAATCAGCACAAAGCCCACGGCAAAGGTGGACAGCTTGGTAATGCCGGTGGCGCCTCTGGGGCCGGAGACGATCATCTGGCCGCCCGCGCCCAGAGTCAACCCTGCGGAGCTCATGGTGGCGTGAAGTCCTGTCTCATCAATGCCCAGATAGAGATTTCCGAAGATGTTCTTCATGATCTCGCCGAAGGCCAGGGTCACGATTGCCAGATAGTCGCCCCGGAGACGAAGCACCGGGATGCCGATGAGAAAGCCGATGGCGCCGGCCATCACGCCGCCCACCACCATGGCAATCACCAGCCGTACAATGCCGTTGGGAACCGCCGTGGCCAGCAGAGCGGTCACAATCACACCGGTGAACGCGCCGATGCCCATAAAGCCCGCATGACCCAGACTCAGTTCACCGCAGATACCTACCAGCAGGTTCAGGGAAATTGCCAGCACAATATAGGCGCAGGCAGGCACCAGAAATCCCTTCATGGTGCTGCTCAGCTTGCCCTGACTCATGAGCAACTGGAGGATCAGGAACGCCGCCGTTACCAGAATGTAGGTGGACGCACCCATGATTTTGTCCTTTGTCAGTCTTTTTTTCATAACATCCACCTCATACCTTCTCCTGAACCTGCTTGCCCAGCAGACCTGCGGGCTTCACCAGCAGGATCACAATCAGGACGGCAAACACGATCGCGTCGCTGAACTGGGGGCTGAGATAGGCTTTGCTGAAGGTCTCGATGACGCCCAGCAGAATACCGCCCAGCATAGCCCCGGGAATGGAGCCGATGCCGCCGAAAACCGCGGCGGTAAAGGCGCGGATACCGGGCATGGAGCCGGTGGTGGGCTGCAAGGTCGGAACCGTGGAGCACAGCAGCACACCGGCAACGGCCGCCAGAGCAGAGCCGATGGCAAAGGTCATGGAAATGGTCTGGTTCACGTTGATGCCCATGAGCTGGGCGGCGTCCCGATCCTCGGAAACGGCACGCATGGCCTTGCCGGTGCGGGTTCTGGTGGTAAACCATGTCAGGCCCAGCATGATGATGACGGAAGCGGCAATGGTATAGATTACCTCGCCGGTGACCACCAGCTGTCCGCCCGCCAGACGCAGAGGCTGGAAGGTAACGATGCTGGTAAAGTTCTTTGGGCTGGAAGACCAGATCAGCTGCGCCGCGTTCTGCAGGAAGTAGCTGACGCCGATGGCCGTGATCAGAACTGCCAGACTGGGCGTTCCCCGCAGAGGCTTGTAGGCGAGTCCCTCAATCAGCACGCCAAGCAAAGTACACACCGCCATGGCCGCCAGAATGGATACCACAACCGGCAGCCCCAGATAGTTGGTGACGCAGAAGGAAATGTACGCGCCCACCATGATCACATCGCCATGGGCAAAGTTCAGCATCTTGGCAATGCCGTAGACCATGGTGTAGCCAAGGGCAATGATGGCGTAGACAGAGCCGATGCTGATGCCGTTGATCAGGTACTGAATAATTTTCATGATTGTCCCCCTCTTTCTTCTTTTTTAGGAAGCTCTGGTTAAATCGGCGAGAGCTGTAAGCGAGAGATTTTTCGGCCAATCAAGGTATCGAAAGCGGTGGAATACTTTGTGTATTTCCCGTTTTCGATACCGAAGAGTGGACGGAAAAGATCCGCTCACAGCCGAAGGCGATTTAATCAGAGCTTCCTTTTTTACTCAACAGTCTATGAAAGCCCCGTCCGCCAACGAGGTTTTCATAGACTGCTGATGGATGATACCTCGTTAGGGGATGGGGCGCAAACCGCCCCATCCCCTTTGAGGGAATCATTTTTCCGGACTATCTTTAGCCCATGGGAACGTAAACACCGTTCTCGATCACCACGGCAGCGGGCGCCTTAGAGATCATGCCGTTCTCGTCCCAGTGCATACCGGTGCCGGTCAGGCCGTCAATGGTCATGGTGGCGAACTGAGCCTCCAGAGCGGTGCAGATTTCGGAAGCGGATTCGCTGCCAGTGATACCGGCGGCGGTCATGGCGTTGTACAGGGCGTAGATGACGTCATAGCCGTCAGCGGCGAACTGGTTGGGAACCAGACCATCCATCTTCTCCTTGAACTTGGCAACGAAGGACTGGGTCGCCTCATCGGAAGCGTTGGCATCGAAGGGGGTCATCAGAGCCAGGCCCTCGGCCAGAGAGGTGTCGAAGCCTTCCACGGTCAGGATGCCGTCCATGCCGTCGCAGCCGAAGAACTTGGGCGCGTAGCCGATCTTGTTGGCGTAGGACAGGATCTGAGCAGCCTCGGTGTAGTAGATGGGCAGGAACACCAGATCCGCACCGGCATCCTGGCACTGGGTCACCTGAGTGGACAGGTCAGCCTTGTTGTCGGCGGTGAAGGAAGTGGTGGCAACGATCTCCAGACCAAGCTCAGCGGCCTTGTCGGAGAAGCCCTTGTACAGGCCGGAGGAGTAGTCGTCGGAGGAATCGTAGATCACGCCGACCTTGGTACCCAGGGCCTTGGTGGAAACCAGCTCAGCGGCGGAAGCGCCCTGGTTGGGGTCGGTGAAGCACATCTGGAAGATGTTGGCACCGGACAGAGCCAGAGACTCAGCGGAGGCGGAGGGGGTCAGGTTGAACATGTTGTCGGCAGTGGACTCGGGAGCTACGGCCAGAGCGGAACCGGTGGTAACCTGGCCGGCCATGACCTGCATACCCCAGTCCTTCAGGACGTTGTAAGCGGACACGGCCTTCTCGCCGTCGGCCTCGTCGTCCTGCGCGTTGAACTCGATCTGCAGGCCGCCCTTGGCGTTGATCTCCTCAACTGCCACTTCCATGCCGGCCTTAACAGCCAAGCCGTAAGCGGAAGCACCGCCGGTCAGAGGGCCGGACATACCGATCTTAACGGTACCGGCAGTAGCGGCAGCAGCAGCGGCGGTGGTCTCCGTCGCGGGCTTGCTGGAGGAGCATCCGGTGAACATTGCGGCTACCATCAGAGCAGCCATCAGCATAGCAAGTACTTTTTTCATGATAGTATTCTCCTTTTTCATTTCTTACTATAAAAAAGCGGTTCGCCCAGGGCGTAACCGCTTCTTCATACCATGTGAAGCCCCGGTCACGCCGCTGCTGCCAGCAGCAGTCGTACAACGCAAATGGACACCGCCAGAATCATGGCAGTGTCCAGAATGGGGCTAATTCGCGCAGAGGAACATGCCGCTGCCATAGTGCAGCGGGTAGAGCTGTAAGTGGTAGAAAACCGTGCCGTCATCGTCATGTACCTCCCGAAGAATTTTAGCATATTGTATCCCACAGAAAGACATTTGTCAACGAGGAAAAGATTACAGAATCTTTTGCGTTTTTTCGCCTTTTTTGTGTATAACGCACAAGGGAACCTCCGATGAAATCGCCGCCGGTCAGAGGTGATTTCATCAGAGGTTCCCAAGGACATTATTCCCCGTCCAGGACGGACTTGCAGGCGGCGAGAACCTTGCTCAGAACCGGCACGCAGGTGGCGCTGCCGTAGCCGCCGTTCTCCACCACTACGATGAAGGCCAGAGGGTACTGCTCGTCCTCCACGAAGCCCGCGAACATGGCGTTGGATTTCTGTCCGCCGCCCAGCTGGCTGGTGCCGGACTTGGCGCAGACGTTCATGCCGTTAAAATTCCAGTCGCCGTAGACGCTCTGCACATTGTTGCGCATGTACGCCCTGACCTGATCGGCCACGTCCTGAGACATGATGCGGCCGGTGGTTTTCGTTTTCGCCTCGTAGGTCAGCTCTTCGCCGCTGCGAACCTCCGACACCAGATACGGCTCCGCGCCCACGCCGCCCCCGGCGATAGCGCCCATGAAGGTCATGTAGCGGGCAGGGTTAATCAGGTCGGTGTGCTGGCCGATGCAGCTCCAGGCAAAGGACACCGGGGCGGTGTTGGAAATGTCGTAGTTGCCCTCGGCAGTGGTGACGCCGTCAAAACTCAGACTGTCCGTGACGCCGAACTGCTCCACGTACTTTACCATGTTCTTCTTCCCCACCAGCTCCGCGATCTGGGCGAAGGAGCAGTTGCAGGAATTGGCGAGAGCGGTTTTCAGGGTCAGGGTACCGTGGGCTTTTTCGCAGGTCACCTTTTCCGTGCCGTACTCGTAGGCGCCATAGCAGGTGAAGGTCTTGTCCAGAATGTCCGGGACGCAGTCCAGCGCCGCGGCAGTGGTGACCACCTTGAAAATGGAGCCGGGGACGTAGGTCGATTGTAAGAAGCGGTTCAGGTACACGCCGTCATACTGCCCGGAGGTGTCCGAGGCGATGTCCGGCACATTATCCGGGTCGTAGGTGGGCGTGGTCAGAGCGCAGAGGATCTCTCCCGTTTTATAGTTGTACACGCCGACGGTGCCTTTTCTCCCCGCCATGGCGTCCAGCGCCGCGTTCTGCACCCTCGCCGACAGCGTCAGGGTCATCTCGCCCCCCTCGCCGCTGCTGTCGTATACGCCGCTCACCAGGTCGAAGCCCGCCATTTTTCCCGCGTAGTGGGAGACGGCGGAGGCGCTGATGTAGCCCTTCCGGTCGCCCAGCCAGTGGAGCGTGGACTGGCGGGTTGTGGCATCAGAGGAATAGGTGCGCTCCTCGGTAATGTCCAGCAGCACGTTCCCGGAACGGTCGGTCACCGTGCCGCAGCCGATGTTGGCGTTGTTATATACATGAGGGGAGCCGGGAAAAGTTACCCATTCCCCCGCCTGGGTCACGTACTCCCACAGGAAGAACATCATGCCCCCCAGAAGCACAGCCAGGAACAAGCCCATGATCCAGGTTCTTTTGGTTACGCGGTTCATCCGCTCACGCTCCCTTCTTGTTCAGGCGGACGGCAAAGCTGGCATTCTGCCGGGTATCCGCCGCCTTGACGAAGGCCAGCAGCCCCCAGGCGCCGACCATGCTGGTGCCGCCGTTGCTCAGAAACGGGAAGGTCACGCCGGTGAAGGGCAGAATATCCAGCGTGCCGAGACAGTTCAGAATGGTCTGAATGACCAGAATGCTGGCGGCGGTGCAGGCGCCGATGGAATAGAAGCTGCTTCGGGCGACCCGTGCGGTACGGATGGCAAAGAAGCCGTAGGCCGCCACGCACAGCACCATCATCACCGCCACGATCAGCCCCCATTCCTCGGAGATGGTGGCAAAGGCGATGTCGGAATCCGCCGCGAACACGTGTTTCAGGAAGCCCTGTCCCGGCCCCAGGCCGAACAGGCCGCCGGAGGCCACGCACATCAGCGCCTGAACCTGCTGATAACCGGCGTTCAGTGGATCGTCCCACACGTGCCGCCACACGGAAAACCGACGCAGAGCGTGGGGCGCGATTTTCAGCGCCAGCACTCCGGCAAAGATCAGCGCCGTAACGGCCAGCGCCACGGTGCCCATACTGCCGGAACGAAGATACGCGATCACAAGGAAGGCGCAGAAGAAAATCAGCGCCGTGCCGAAATCGTTCATCAGGGCAAGCAGGCCGCAGATGAGAATGGAATAGGCGATAAAAATGTAAATATTCCGCTTGCTCATGATTCTGTCCATGGTGGACGCGCCGGCATAGACGAAGCAGACCTTGCTCAGCTCCGACGGCTGCAAGGACAGGCCGCCGATGACCAGCCAGTTTTTCGCGCCGTAATACTCGGTGCCGAACACCAGCGTCACCATCAAAAAGCCCACGCCCGCCACCGTGGCCAGGTACCGGACGACCTTCGCCCGTTCCAGATCCCGCAGTGACCAGCCGATGACGAGGAACGTCACCACGCCCAGCGCCATGGCGGCAAGCTGCTTCACCGTCTCCCCCGGCTTTACCGTGGCGATGGCGGCCATACCCATGGTACACAGGAAGAACGCCATGGTCTCCACCTCAAAGGACTTCCGGCGGATCATGCAGTAGAAAATGTACAGCAGCCACTGGCTCAGGAAAATGCCGCCGAAGCCCATGAGAACGCTGGCGATCGTCTCCTGCTCCCCGCCCAGCAGGAAGCCCAGCAGCATCAGGCACTGCAAGATGGACAGCACCATCAGATTCGCCACGCTGTCCCAGCCGCTGGCTGCCTTGGTGCGAAGCTCTGCCTGACGCGCCTCCTGATGCTCCGTAATGGGCTGGAGCTGCATTTCCACACCGCCGATGGAGATACGGTCTTTTGGCTTCAACGCGCAAATTTGAACCTTCCTGCCGTTGACCAGCGTTCCGTCCTTGGAGCCGGCATCCGTGATCGTCCAGCTGCCGTCGTCGTACCGGGTCAGGACCGCATGGTTCCGGGACACGGTGGGAAAGTCGATGGTCACGTCGCTGGATTTGCTCCGGCCAATGACGTTCTCCCAATGGGTGATGGGGATTTGACTGCCGTCGGTCATGTTCAGCCACGCCCAGATCTCCGGCTCCCGCCGGAAGGTCAGCAGGGGCAGGACGCAGCGCAGAAGCAGTATGGCGCTGAGTATCGGTACGGCATAGCGAAGGATTCCCACATAGGAGCCTGCGTAATTTTCCTGGGCCAGCGTCAGGGATTCCAGGATATTCTGCATACCATCACCCTCCTTTCTTCGGGTAATTCTTATGTTTAATAAAATGACACATTTTCGTTCAGATGTCAAATGAACATTTTCTTAAGGCGAGCCGCAGTGTTGCCTTAAGCTTCCATTTCCCGCAGAATTTTGATTTCCCCGGCGTAGCCGGGCAGCTCGTTGGGCGTTTCCAGAATCATGGGCTTGTCCTTGAGCTGCGGGTGGTTCACGATGCGGCGGAAGGTTTCCAGCCCCAGACTGCCCTTTCCAAGACATTCATGGCGGTCTTTGTGGCTGGCAAAGGGGTTCTTGCTGTCGTTCAGGTGCAGGGCGTGCAGCCGGTCCAGACCAATCACCCGGTCAAATTCCGCCAGTACACCGTTCAGGTCGTTCACGATGTCGTAGCCGCCGTCGTAGACGTGACAGGTGTCCAGACACACGCCCACGTTTTCGCTTTCCACGGCGTCCAGAATGTCCCTGAGTTCCTCAAACCGTCCGCCGATCTCGCTGCCTTTCCCCGCCATGGTTTCCAGCAGCACCGTCACCGGATAGTCGTGGCGCAGGGCGTTTTTCAGGGCGGCGGCAATGTAATCGATTCCCGCCTGCGTCCCCTGCCCCACGTGACTGCCGGGATGGAAATTGTAGAAATTTCCGGGAAGCGCCGCCATTCGCCGCAGATCGTCCTCCAGAATCCCTGCGGCAAAGGCTCTGGCGTCCGCGTCAGCGGTGCAGAGATTCATGGTATACGCCCCGTGGGCGACCAGTTTGCCAAAGTGATTTTCTTCCAGCATGGCGGCCGCTTTTGCCGTGTCCGCCGGGTCCTCCGGCTTGGCCTTGCTGCCCCGGGGATTCCGGGTAAAAAACGCGAAGGTATTCGCTCCAATGGACAGCGCGGTCTTCACCATCACCGCGTTTCCGCCGGATGCGGAAAGATGACAGCCAAAATAACCCAAAACACTCACTCCTTTTTGGGTATTATAGCATATTCCACGGGAAAAAGCAAATTTTCTCTTTCCCCCGGCAGCGCAGATGTGCTATAATGTCAGGAATAACCGCCGGGAGGAATTCTCATGCCCAAGTCAGACAATCAGAAGCTGAAAATCCTGTACATCCTCGACTACCTGCAAAAAAATTCTCACCAGGATCACCCGGTGAGAACGTCGGAGCTTCTTTCCATGCTGGAAGAGCACGATATTGTCTGCGACCGCAAGACCGTCTACTCGGACGTCGCGGCTTTGCAGGATTACGGCGTGGACATTCTCTCCGTCCCCGGAAAGAACGGCGGCTACTACATCGCCTCCCGGAATTTCGAGCTGCCGGAACTGAAGCTGCTCATCGACGCCGTCCAGTCCAGCCGGTTCCTCACGGAGAAAAAGTCCCGGGAACTGATCGAAAAGCTGTGCAGCCAGTGCAGCGTCCACGACGCAAGGCTCATGCGCCGGGACGTGTTGGTTTCCGGGCGGGTCAAAAGCATGAACGAATCCATTTACTTCAACGTGGACGCCGTTCAGGAGGCCATCGCCCAGAATAAGCAGATCATCTTCCGGTATTTTGACTGGGACTTGGGCGGCAAACGGAAATACCGGGACAGAAGCTATCAGGCAAGCCCCTACGGTCTGTGTCAGGACAACGAAAACTGCTACCTGCTCGCCCACTCCCTGCGCCACGGCGTGACCTCCTACCGCCTTGACCGCATGAGCAATATCCGCCTGACGGGGGAAAGCCGCACCCCCTGCCCGGAACTGACGGGCAAGGCATTGGCGGAACATGCTTCCCGGCTGTTTCAGATGTTCTCCGGGGAGGAAACCGCCGTGAAGCTGCGCTTCGACCGGAGTCTGATCAACGTAGTGGTAGACCGCTTCGGCAAGGACATTCTTTTAATTCCGGACGGGGACGATCATTTCGTCTTTACCGTCAATGTGGCGGTGTCCCCCATGTTCCTAAGCTGGGTCATCGGCTTCGGCGGCAAGGCGAAAATCCTGTATCCCCAGGGCGTGGCCGACGCCTGCGTCCAGCTGTGCCGGGAAGCCATGGCGCAGTATTTAGATTAACTTAAACGAGTCAAACACATCCCGCCACACGATCTGGGACTTTTCCGTGGTGTCCGCGTCCCGGAGAACGGACAGACAGTAATGGTAGTTCCCGTCGTCCAGAATGACCGCCCTGCCCAGCTGGTCGCCGTTCTCCCCCGCCGATGCCCAGACGAAGTCATACCGCTTTGCCCCGTCCTGCGCCGTTTCCATCACCGTCAGATTGTCCGGGGTGTAGCCGGAGATCCGCTGAATGGTGGCGCTCAGGTCCCCTCCGCTGACGGTCTCGACGATGATCTCATAGTCCTCGCTGAGATAGACCTGCTCCGAGTCGCTTTCCAGCACCGGCGCCACGGCGTTGTCCGGCAGGCGGACGGAAATTTCCCCCGGCTGCGCCATCACGGGCTGAATGATATCGTCCGACACGGTTTCCAGCGTTTCCTCCGCAGCGCAGCCGCATAAAAGCAGCGTCAGCGCCAGTAAAATCCAAAGCTTTTTCACAAAAATCCCTCCCGAAAGGAAATCAGTATGAAAGATCTTCTCCTTCTTTACCTCGTTACAATCAATGCGGCCGGTTTTGTGCTTATGCTTGCGGACAAGCACAAGGCAAAGAAAAAACTCTGGCGCATTCCGGAAGCGACCCTGATGACCGTTGCGGCGCTGGGCGGAAGCGTGGGCAGTTTGCTGGGTATGTACACAGTGCGCCACAAGACGAGGCACCCCAAATTCGCCGTTGGAATCCCGCTGCTGGCCGGTCGGATCGACGCGACACTGAACGCGGAAGTGGTCTTTGCGGACTATCAGAAAGCCCATCCCGAAGCCAACATCAAAATTGCGGCCTATTCCGACGATGTGGAGCAGGTCGCCATCCCCGTCCGCAAGAGCGCCGACACGGCAACGCTGCTGGCCGCTATCAATCAGGCACTGGCAGAGCTGGACGCCGACGGGACGTTGAGCGCGCTGTCGGTCAAGTATTTCGGGACAGATATTTCCAAGATGTCCTGACCTTTGCAAAAAATCACCGGGAGCAGCCCATTTCGGACTGCTCCCGGCTCTTTTTCTCGCAATGGTCAGTAGCCAAACATCCGGCTGACGACGTTGCCGTCGATGGCGTTCAGGGTCAGCATGGGCTGGGTCACATAGTTCGCGCCCTTTTTCATGGACTCCGAGGCGTTGTCTCCGGGCTCATACCAGTCCCACGTTCCCCAGAAATCCCACACGGGAACGATCGTCCCCTGCAAGGAGCCTTTATCCCGGATGCGCATCAGCGACAGGGAAACCTTCGTAATCTCCACGTCCATGTATGTCTCGTCGCCGTTGATCTTGTCGATCTCCACAAGGCTGCGGGCTTCCGACGGGCCGATGACCACCACGGGCAGCATGGTGTTTGCGATGGACGCAATGTCCTCAAAGGGCATAAGGGCGGTCTGTGTTTCCTTGATGACTGGCTCAGTGCTGGGAGAATCCCACTCGAAGGAAAGAATGCCGTCCCTTCCCACCGTGATCCAGACACTTTCCATGTACCAGGAAACGGTATCCGCATTGGTTTCCTCTGAGCAGCGGTAAGTCCAGTACTGATGATCCTCTCCGATGGCTGGATCGCTGAACACACGATCCTCCCGGATGCCGGGAATGGGCACGCCGTTTACGCTGGGGGTATAGTAAAGCTCCCATGTGCCCTTCCGCTCGCCCTCTCTGGGCGTCTGCGCGTCGGCCAGAACCATATCGCCCAGCCCAAGCTCCCGCATCACCTCATCCGCCCTGGCAATGGCGTCCTCTTTGGAAATGCTGCCCCAGTCGGTGCTGCGGTAATACTTAAAGTCGCTGTTGACAATCGTCGCGTTCGTCAGGTATCCGCCTAACCGGTTCATGATGATGACTTCGTACTTGGCTCCATCCACGGTCGCATCGCCGCTGACCTCATTGGGCGTTCCGGAATCTTCAAAGCCGTGGATGATGGGCTTTTCCTCCGGTGCCTTCGCCATTTCCGCGGTGTAATAGGCGATGATCTCCTGACGGCGTTCTTCCAGCTGCTCCGGCGTCTGTTCCGGGGCGTCCGGGTCTGCGTGCCATTCGGGGGAGTTGACATAATCAATGGAATCCTGACACTCCTGCTTCGTCATGACAGTGCTGTAGAGCGGCTGTTCCTTCAAAAGCACCCGCAGTAGGGTGTCCACATCCTCCTGCGTAAAATCCCGGGGCGTCACGGTGGCGGTGGGAAGCACCGTCCCCAGCTCCGCCACCACCTGTGCATCGGCGTGGATGGTAAGTCTTCCCTCCTGACTGACCCAGTCCCCGGTGAATTTCTCCGGGAAGGTGTACTCCGTCTGCTCTTTGGCGCTCTGCTCAAGCAGCATCGCCTGATTGACGGTGGTGGGTTCGGCGGGCGTTCGGCCTTTGCCGCAGCCGGGCAGCATGACAAGCGCCAGAGTGAAGGCGGCAAAACGAACTATTTTTTTCATGGTAACACTTCCTTTCTTTGGATGGTTCCAGAATACCATAGCCAGAATCAAAAGAGTTTACCGGCACGTTACCGTTTGATTACCGATGACGATTCTGGCGGTCGTTCCTTCTCCGAGAGTGCTTTCCAGCACCAGCGTTCCGCCGTGGACGGCGGCAATCTCCCGCACCAACGCCAGACCCAGACCGAAGCCGCCGTTTGCCTTGCTTCGGGAGGGGTCGCCCATGTAGAAGGGGTCGGTCACTCTTTGCAGATCTTTTTCCGGGATGCCCCGGCCATGGTCGGTGACGGTGAAGCCCATCTCCGACGCCTGAATCCGGATGGTCTGCCCCGGTGCGGATGCCTTGGCGCTGTTTTCCACGAGATTGACAAGGGCAATGCACATCAAATCCTTGTCCACGGGCAGAATGTCCCCGTTGCAGGTGATTTCCAGAGAAGTTCCGTACTTTTCCATGATGGGTCGGGTCAGCTCCCGCACCTGTGTCAGCAGTTCCGGCACGGACACCGGCGCTATCTTCGCGTTCTTTTTCATGGAAAGCAGCGTCAGCAGCTTTCTGACCATGGTTTCCAGCCAGTGGAGCTGGGCGTCCATACTGGTGAGCAGCGCTTCCTGCTTTTCTTCGGGAAGATAGACATTTCGCAGAGTGTTCACGTTCAGGAGCAGAGACGTCAGGGGTGTTTTCAGCTCGTGGGTGACCGCGCCGACAAAGAGTTTCTGCCGCTCGTTCTGTTCCCGAAGAGTGTCCACGTGGGTCTCCACCGCCAGCGCCATCCGGTTGAAATTCCCCGCCAGAGTGCCCACTTCGTCCTGAGAAACGACAGGGACGCGCTGGCTGTAATTCCCGTCCGCGATGCTGCCGGCGGCTTCCGAAAGCCGGGACAGCGGCCGAAGCGTCCGGGAGATCATCCAGTAAACCGCCCCAAGCCCCAAAAGGCCAATGGACAGCGCCAGCAGCGCAAAGCGCCCGCTGAGCTGCCAGAGCTGGGAATATATGTAGGTGGCGTCCGCCGCCAGATACACGCTGCAATCCATCCCCCAGACATCCGTGACTCTGCCCAGAATCAGGAAATGCCTGCCGCCCGCGTAGGCTCTTGCCGATTGCGTGCTGCCGCAATGGACATCCAGATAGCGTTCCGGGTCGATCCGGGCGGACGCGCTCAGGCACTCTCCATTGACAACGAGGGCGCTTCCCGGCACGCTGCAGGAACGGAAGCAGTAGGTCAGCAGCACTTTCCGGGAAAGCGAGTCAAGGCCGTCGGTGGAACTGCGGTAGACGGCTGTCCCGAAATCATCCACCAGATCATTCAGGGTTTCCTCCGTGCTTTGCAGAAGGGCTTCATAGGACTGCTCCCGCACCTGCCAGAGCATGGCCGCCGTCAGGCTCACCGCCACGGCAAACAGCAGCGCCGCGCAGAGAATTGTCAGTTTTGTTTTCAGCTTCATCGTTCCTCCAACCGGTAACCGGCCTTTGAGATGGTGCGGATTTCCTCGGACAGGTTCAGCTTTTTCCTGAGATTGGCAATGCGCACGTCTACGGTGCGGATGTCCCCGAAATAGTCCTGCCCCCAGATCTCGTTCAGGATGCGCTCCCGGGAAACCGTGCGGTTTTTGTTCTTCATCAGCACCGCCAGCACGTCAAATTCCAGCGGCGGCAGGGGGATCTCCTCCCCACTCCTGCTTAAGCGGCGGTTGCCGTTGTCCAGCGTCAGGTCGCGGAAATGGTAGATTTCGTTGAATTTCCCGCTGCGCCTGAGTACCTTTTCCATGCGCACCATCAGGGCGAGCATATCGAAGGGCTTGGCGATGTAATCCTCCGCGCCGCCCCGCAGTCCCTGCACCTCATGTTGGGCGTCGTTCATGGCGGTCAGGCAAATGACGGGGATTCCGTATTCCTGAAGCTTCGGCAGCAAGGTAAAGCCGTCCACCCCCGGCAGCATCATGTCCAGCAGCGCAAGATCGTAGTCGTGGTCTGCTGCCAGCGCGTTCCACGCGGCAAGGCCGTTATCAAAAGCGGTCACGGTGTAGTCCGCGCATTCCAGATTCAGCCGCAGCACCTGGGCGATGGCCGCGTCGTCCTCGATGATCAGAATATGGTTGCTCATGGGATTCCCCTCCATTCGGCGTTTGGGCTATTATAGCACAGCGCCGTGCCCGTGTGTTTACCAAAATATTACTGTTTTCGCCATGCTGCAAAAAGAACCCCCCTCCGCAGAAAACTGTGGAGAGGGGTTCCATCGAAGAGGGGAGATTTCAGCAAGAAAACAATCAGAAAATAACGGCGCCAATCATAGCGAATATCATTGCGAGTACAGCAACAATCGCGCTTCCCAATGTATAGCTCTTCAGGCCGCCGGTAACGGTGTAACCAGCCAGATTCGCGCTGACCCAGAAGCCGCTGTCATTCACATGGCCGCAGCTCAAAGAGCCGGCAAGGCAGGCAATTGCCATCCATACGGGGTGCATACCGATCGCAGCAGGGACTGTGGCCACAATGTTCATGGCAGTTATGGAAGCGACAGTGCCGGAGCCAAGGGCAACCCGCAGAACGGCAGCGATCAGGAAAGCGATCAGCATGGCAACCAGCGGAGAACTGGAACTGCCCTGAATCATGCCGCTGAGCTTGTCCGCCATACCGGTTGCGCTGATAACGGCGCCAAAGGAGCCGCCTGCACCGGTAATCAGCAGAACAATGCCGCTGCTTTTCAGAGCCTCGGTTGCAGAGTCATCCCGCTCCTTCTTATTCATGCAAACGGATGCCACAATGTAGGCACTCAGAACACCCAGCAGCATAGCCATGGTCTTGTTGCTCAGAACACTGATAATAGTGGGAACCGTTTCCGTAACTGCACCGACCACGGTGCCCATCAGAATCAGAACCACAGGAAGAACAATCGGAATCAGAGACATACCAAAGCTGGGGGTCTTTTTCCCCTCCAGGGTTTCCGTCTCGACATACACTTCTACACCGGTCTCGTCCTTTGCCTTGTTCCACATCCCCTTATCCAGAAGTACAAAGTAAATCTTCATTGCCAGGATAGCAGCAGTCAGACCCAGAATAAGGCCTACGATCACCATGACGCCAAGGTCAAAGCCAAAGATTTCCGCAGCGGCCAGAGGATTGGGGGTGGGAGGTACCAGCGTATGGGCAGCCGCGGCGCCGATTGCCATAGCTCCTACGGTATAGGGCAAGGGCTTATTCATCTGACGTGCAACGGCGATTGCCAGCGGGATCAGAATAACAAAGGTGACATCATAGAAAACAGGGATGGAAAGCAGAAATGCGGTAATCCCCAATGCGTAAAGCGCGTACTTTTCGGAAGCTGCTTTTACCAGAGTGTGTGCGATTACCTTCGCTCCACCGGAATCGGACAGCAGCTGACCCAATATCACGCCGAAGCCCACAGACAGGCCGATTCCGCCCAGGGTGCCGCCAAAGCCGCTGGTGATGGACGACAGGGTGGCGGACGCGCCCAGGCCGCTGCCGACGCCCATAATCAGGCTGCCGATTACCAGGGCAATGGTGGGATTCAGTTTAAGTACCAGAATACATCCGAGAATCGCTGCGATTGAAATTGCCAGCCACAGAAAAACCATTGCGCTCATAGTTACCTCCTTTACTTCAGCCGGGCTTTCAGGCGGGCTTCTGCCTGAGAGAACTCACAGTTGAAAGCCTCTTCTTCCATTTTTTCCAGATTAGCCAGATTGTTCTGCTTCTGCTCAGCATCCCATTCCTTCGCAAACTCGCCGCTGCGAATCCGCTCGTAGCGGTTTCTCAGGAAGCTGCGGATCATTTCAGTATCCACTGCGTTGAAGCCGATCAGCTGTCCGTACTGGCTGGTATGGGAATGGAAGGGCAGCTGACGGAAGAATCCGACTTCAGCCGCTTTCTCCATCATAACCGCAGGTTCCTTGGACAGATACATTTCCATCAGAACAGCCTCTTCGGGATGACCCATCTCGCACTGCAGCTTGAAAGCCTCTACAAACACATTATAAATAATGGGCCAGGTTCCCTGCTCTGCCATCAGATCCAGGCAGGTTTCATCATCAAAGCTGACCTCAATGGCACCCTTCCGGGTTGCGCCAATCGCTTTGCACAAAGCCTTTGCATACTCCAGAGCCATGCCGGAGGCATCCTGCGCCACGCCGCAGAAGGCAGGCGCGCCCTCGCCCTTTTCATACAGTTCCCGAACACCCTTGCCGATCATTCTGGGAGCAGCCATAACCACATCCACTCCGGCGGGCGGCGTAATCCGCTTGAAGGTGATATTGTAAGCGGAGGCGAAGTTGATCACATTTCCCTTTTCCAGGCCGGGAGCAATCTGTTTCTCAAAAATTTCCGGGGCGAACTCATCGGGAAGCAGCATGAAAATAATATCCGCTTTCTTGCTGGCCTCTTCGATAGAGTAGACCATAAACCCGTCCTCGTTCGCCTGATCGTAGGATTCGTCATGACGGCTGCCAACAATCACATGCTTCAGGCCGGAATCTCTCATATTCAGAGCCTGAGACCGGCCCTGATTTCCGTAACCAATGATCGCAACCACCTTGTCCTTTACCAGATTCAGGTCTGCGTCTGCATCATAATAGATATTTGCCATTGTTATTCGCCCTTTCGTTTTATTTTTCGGATATGAGATATCTGATATCTTATATCTGATGGTTGGATGATAGCATCTATTTTCCGCTTTGTCAACTGTTTACAGAAATTATTTTATTTTAGATTTATTTTTTGTTAAATATATAGAAAAGCCTAATGCAGTATTGGTTATTGTTCCCAATACTGCATCAGGCTTTACATGATGTAAGGCATCTACCGAATCAGAGAGTGATTTCTCCACTTTTCAAGGGAGGCCTCTACACATTTTGTCATGGCATTGTAGTCCCGGCGGAGCAGCGCATCCAGAATCGCGGAGTGATCTTCCATAACGTTTGCAGGCTCATCCCGGTTGGAGATCACCAGCGACGGATAAAAAAGTTCCATAACGGACTTTCCGATTTGCTCATAAAAGGGGTTATGGGTTCCCCGGTAAATGGTAAGATGGAACTCCAGGTCATTTTTAGGATCGGCGATTCCTTTTGCAAAATCCCGGATCCGGCTTTCCTGAAGGGATTTGAGAGCGTCCAGATCATCCTGTGTGGCGTGTTCAATTGCCAGATAGTTCGCTCCCAGCTCAATGGCCCGGCGAAATTCCCACAGCTTATCCTGATTTTCTCCGCTGACCAGAAGCAGCTGAAAAACCAGCGGGTTCATCAGAGAATCCCCCATATCCGTACGGATCCGGCTTCCCTGCCCTTTGCAGACCTCGACCACGCCCAGCGCTTCCAGCATTTTGATTGCTTCCCGCACACTGGATTTTCCAACCCCCAGCGAATCGGCCAACTGAGCCTCCGGCGGGAGAAACTCTCCTGGCTTCAGCGCCCCGCGGATAATACCGTCCTTTATTTTTTCGACAACGACATGGGAAAGCGGCTTTCGATCCAGAGGTGTCATCATTGATTGAAAACTGTTATTCATGGTTTCTCCTTCCATCTCCGCGAAGTTCGATGATCTGGTCACGCAGTACGGCAGCGTACTCGTATTCCATCATCTTCGCCGCTTCCTTCATCTGCTTCTCCAGACGGGCGATCTCCTTTTCCTTCTCCACCTTCGTCATCTTCACGCCGGTTCTGCCCTTGCGCTCGGCGGTGGGAGACGAAATCTCGATCAGATCCCGCACAGACTTGATGATGGTCTTCGGGACGATCCCGTGGGCTTTGTTGTAGGCATCCTGAATCTCCCGGCGGCGGGCTGTCTCGTCGATGGCCGCACGCATTGCGGGGGTGACCGAGTCGGCGTACATGATGACCCTGCCCCCCGCGTTCCGGGCGGCGCGGCCGATGATCTGAATGAGACTGGTCTCGCTTCGCAGGAAGCCCTCCTTGTCCGCGTCCAGAATGGCCACCAGACTGACCTCCGGCAAGTCGAGTCCCTCACGCAGAAGGTTGATGCCCACCAGCACATCGAATTTTCCCATCCGCATGTCCCGGATGATCTCCATCCGCTCCATCGCGCCGATGTCCGAGTGCATATAGCGCACCTTGATGCCCGCTTTTTGCAGGTATACCGTCAAGTCCTCCGCCATCTTCTTGGTCAGGGTCGTCACGAGAACCCGCTCGTTTCTGGCGGTGCGGGCGTTGATCTCCCCGATCAGGTCGTCGATCTGCCCCTCGATGGGACGCACCTCCACCTCCGGGTCCAGCAGTCCGGTGGGACGGATGACCTGCTCCACCGTCTGGCCGGAACGGGTGCGCTCGTAGTCGCCGGGTGTGGCGGAAACGTAAATCACCTGATTGATCTTCTGGTCGAATTCCGGAAAGTTCAGGGGGCGGTTGTCGTAGGCCGAGGGCAGGCGAAAGCCGTAATTCACCAGCGCGTCCTTCCGGCTCCGGTCTCCGGCATACATGGCGCGGCACTGGGGCAGGGTCACATGGCTCTCGTCGATGAACATGAGATAGTCCTTGGGAAAATAATCCAGCAGCGTGGTGGGCGGCGTCCCCGGCGCCCGCCCCTGAATTACACGGGAATAGTTCTCGATGCCGTTGCAGAAGCCGATCTCCGTCAGCATTTCCAGGTCATAGGCCGTCCGCTGGGCGATGCGCTGGGCTTCGATGAGCTTGTCGTGGGCGCGGAAGAAGGCCACCTGATCGTCGCACTCCCGCTGAATTTCCACCATTGCCCACTGCAATTTTTCCTTGGAAGCAACGTAATGGCTGGCGGGATAGATGGCCACGTGGTCAACATACCGCTCCGCAATGCCGGAAACGGCGTTGATCTCGCTGATCCTGTCCACCTCGTCTCCGAAAAACTCCACCCGGATGGCACGTCCCGACCAATAGGCGGGATAGATTTCCAGCGTGTCCCCCCGAAGGCGGAACTTGTTCCGGGAGAAGTCCAGATCGTTCCGCTCATAGCGGATCTCCGTCAGCTTTTTCAGTACGCTGTCCAGCGGGTACTCCTGCCCCACCCGCAGGGAAATGACCATGCTCTTATAATCGATGGGGTCGCCCAGACCGTACAGGCAGCTGACCGAGGAGACCACGATCACGTCCCGCCGCTCAAACAGCGCGGAAGTCGCCGAGTGGCGGAGACGGTCGATCTCCTCGTTTACGGAAGCGTCCTTTTCAATGTAGGTGTCCGTGTGGGCGATGTACGCCTCGGGCTGATAGTAATCATAGTAGGAAATGAAGTATTCCACCGCGTTTTCCGGGAAAAACTCCCGGAATTCCGAACAGAGCTGAGCGGCCAGCGTCTTATTGTGCGCCAGCACCAGCGTCGGGCGGTTCAGCTTTTCAATGACTGAGGCCATGGTAAAGGTCTTGCCGGAGCCGGTGACGCCCAGCAGCGTCTGCTCCCGCAGTCCCCAGTTCACGCCGTTTACCAGCGCGCTGATGGCCTCCGGCTGATCGCCGGAGGGCTTATAGTCCGATACCAGCTTGAATTTGTCCATAATAACTCCCTTCATCCAGCCGGTAGCCCGACTGCACCATGGAGACATAGTCCCCGTCCGCCACCACGATGTGGTCGGCCAGCTGAATTTCCACCGCGTTTAAGGCCATGGCCACCCGGCAGGTGGTCTGCACGTCCTCGCTGGAGGGCACCGCGATGCCGCTGGGATGGTTGTGCGCCAGAACCACCGTGGTAGCGTTGGCAGCCAAGGCCGTCTCCACGATCTTCCGCACGGATATCCCCGCTGAGTTCACGCTCCCCTGCCCGACCTCCTTGCAGCACAGCACCTTGCATTTGGCGTCCAGACACAGCAGAAACACCGTTTCCACGTTCCGTCCGAAGAAGAACGGCACCAGATATTCCCCGCAGGCCTGCACCGTGGGAAGAATTTTCTCCCGCATGGTTCTGTCCACCTGATAGTACCGCGCCACGTCGTTCATGAGGCTGAGCAGCAGTGCCGACTGTTCGCCCACGCCCTTGACCTTCCGCAGTTCCTCCACCGGTGCTTCCAATACCTGATACAGGCTGCCGAAATGGTCGAGCAGCGCGTGGGCGATGGGGTTGGTATCCTGCCGGGGAACGCTGAAAAACAGCAGCAGCTCCAGCACCTGAATGTCCGTGAAGCTTTCCAGCCCTTCCTCCAGAAAGCGCTGCTTCAGCCGCTGGCGGTGTCCGTCGTGAATCGACATATTTTTCACCTCGTAGTTCTTACCCCTTGCTATTTTGTCCCGTTTCCGCTAGAATGAGAAATGAAAAAAACGTCGAATCTTGCTGGGAAAGTTTTCACCCATTCTGCGCATGATAGGACTGCTAGGAGGATCGTCATGGAAGAAAAGAAAGATACGCTGGGAATGCTGGATCTGGTGATCCGCCCCGGCTTCTGCGTAAAAGAAAATCAGATCATCAAGGTCAATCAGGCCGCCGAGAGCCTTTTCATCACCCCCGGCACGGATGTCCGCCCGCTGCTTCTGACAGGCTCGGAGGAGTACGCCGCGTTCACCGGCGGGTGTCTGTATCTGACGCTGAGCCTGTCCTCCCACAGCTGCGGCGCGTCGGTCACACGGGTGGACGACATTGATGTATTCCTGCTGGAACAGGAATCGGACAACGGCGAGCTTCGCTCCATGGCGCTGGCCGCCCGGGAGCTGCGGGAGCCGCTGACCAACGTGATGATCACCGCCGACAGCCTGTTCCCCCTCTGCGCTGCGGAGAGCAGTCCCCGGACGGCAGAGCAGGTCGCCCGTCTGAACCGGGGACTGTTCCAGATCCTCCGGATCATCGGCAATATGTCCGACGCCGAGCGCTGCGCCGCCGTCTCCCACCAGGAAACGGTGGACATTCCGGCGCTGTTCGCCGAATTCTTTGAAAAGGCGGAGGCCCTTGTCTCCCACACCGGCATCACCCTGACCTACGAGGGGCCTGACCAGCCAATCTACGGTCTTGCCGACCGGGAACAGCTGGAACGGGCGGTTCTGAACATCCTGTCCAACGCAATCAAATTCACCCCGAAGGGCGGGACTGTCACGGCCAAGCTGACCCGCAGCGGCCGGATGCTCCGCCTGAGCGTGACGGACAGCGGCTCCGGCATTGCCCAGAGCGTCCGCAGCAGCGTCTTCTCCCGGTATCTCCGCCAGCCCGCTCTGGAGGACAGCCGGTACGGCATCGGCCTTGGCATGGTGCTCATCCGCACCGCCGCCGCCCACCACGGGGGCGCCGTCCTCATCGACCAGCCGGAAGGTGTGGGTACCAGAATCACCATGACCATGTCCATCCGTCAGAGCAAGCAGGCAACGCTTCGCTCCAACGTCCTGCGGGTGGACTACGCCGGAGAGCGGGATCACGGGCTGATCGAGCTTTCCGAGTGCCTTCCCACAGAGCTGTATGAATGATTTCCCCGTCCGGTCTGCTGAGCAGACCGGACAATATTTTTACAAATAAGACTTGAGATACTGTCCCGTATAGCTTTCGGGAATCTGCGCCACTTCCTCCGGCGTGCCAGACGCGACCAGCGTTCCGCCGCCGTCGCCGCCCTCAGGGCCGAGGTCGATCAGATAGTCCGCCGTCTTGATGACGTCCAGATTGTGCTCGATGACCAGAACGGTGTTCCCCGCCTCCACCAGCCGCTGCAAAACCTCAATGAGCTTGTGCACATCGGCGGCGTGAAGGCCGGTGGTCGGCTCGTCCAGAATATAGATGGTCTTTCCCGTGGAGACCCGCGCCAACTCCGTCGCCAGCTTCACCCGCTGGGCTTCACCGCCGGAGAGGGTCGTGCTGGACTGCCCCAGCTTCACATAGCCAAGACCGACCTCCACCAGAGTCTGGGCTTTTCTGCGGATCTTCGGCAGATTCTCGAAGAAATCCACCGCTTCCTCCGCGGTCATGTCCAGCACCTGAGCGATGTTTTTCCCCTTGTAGTGGACTTCCAGCGTCTCCCGGTTGTACCGCGCGCCGTGACAGACCTCACATGGAACGTAAACGTCCGCCAGAAAGTGCATTTCGATCTTCACAAGGCCGTCGCCGCAGCAGGCTTCGCACCGGCCGCCCTTGACGTTGAAGCTGAACCGTCCCGGCCCATAGCCCCGGATCTTCGCCTCGTTGGTGGACGCGAACAGGTCCCGGATATCGTTGAACAGCCCCGTGTAGGTGGCGGGGTTGCTTCGGGGAGTCCTGCCGATGGGGCTTTGGTCGATGTCAATGACCTTGTCCAGATACTCCATGCCGTCAATGCCGTCACAGAGGCCGGGACGGGTACGGGCATGGTTCAGCGTGGCAAGCAGGGTCTTGTTCAGAATTTCATTGACCAGACTGGACTTTCCCGAACCGGACACGCCGGTGACGCAGACGAAGGTTCCCAGCGGAATTGACACATCCACATTTTTCAGATTGTTCTCCCGTGCGCCGCGAATGCGCAGGAAATTGCCGTTCCCCACCCGTCGGGTGGTGGGAACGGGGATTTTCTTCACGCCGGAGAGGTACTGTCCCGTTACGGAACGGGGGCAGTTTATGATATCCTCCAGCGTTCCCGCCGCCACGATCTCGCCGCCGTGACTGCCCGCGCCGGGACCGACATCTACAATAAAATCGGCGGCGCGCATGGTGTCCTCGTCGTGCTCGACAACGATCAGGGTGTTGCCCAAATCCCGCAGGTGCTTCAGCGTCCCCAGCAGCTTATCGTTGTCCCGCTGGTGCAGACCGATGGACGGCTCGTCCAGAATATACAGCACGCCCATCAGGGACGAACCGATCTGGGTGGCCAGCCGGATACGCTGGCTCTCGCCGCCGGAAAGGGTTCCCGCCGAGCGGGACAGGGTCAGATAGCTCAGTCCCACATCCGTCAGGAATTGCAGGCGGGACTTGATCTCCTTGACGATCTGCTCGGCCACCATGGCCATACTGCCCTCCAGACGAAGATTTTTCATAAATTCCAGCTCGTCCCGGACGCTCATGCGGCAAAAGTCCATAATGCCGATGCCGCCTACCGTCACCGCCCGGGCGATCTCCGATAAGCGGTCGCCGTGGCACTGGGGGCAGGGCGCGGTGGCCATGCACTCCTCCAGCTCCTTCCGGGCGGCGTCCGATTGCGTTTCCCGGAAGCGGCGGGAAATGTTGTTGAGAATGCCCTCAAAGGGCTGCTCCAGCACGCCCATACCGTTGCCCCGGTTGTAGCTCATGCGCAGCTTTTCCCCCTTGGTGCCATAGAGGATCACGTCCATCACGTCCTCGGGCAGGTTCTTCACCGGTTCCGTCAGGGAAAAATGATATTTTTGCGCCAACGCCTCAAAATACATACGGAAGATGGAATCCGTCCGGGCGCTCTGCCAGCCGGACGCCTGAATGGCTCCATCGAAGATGGATTTGTTCTTGTCCGGGATGACTAAATCAGCGTCGGCGATGAGCTGGAAGCCCAGACCGGTGCAGCTGGGGCAGGCGCCCGCCGGGTTGTTGAAGGAGAACATCCGGGGCTCCAATTCCGTCAGACTGATGCCGCAGTCCTCGCAGGCGTAGTTCTGGGAAAAGCTCAGCTCCTCCCCGGTGGCGGGCAGCTCGATGGTCACAAGGCCGCCGGAGTGGCTGCACGCCGTCTCAATGGAGTCCGTCAGGCGGCGGCGCAGGCCGTCCTTCAGCACCAGCCGGTCAACCACCAGCTCGATGGTGTGCTTTTTGTTCTTCTCGCAGGGGATGTCCTCGGTCAAATCATAGAGAATACCGTCCACCCGCACACGGGCGAAGCCGGACTTCCGGGCGTCTTCAAACACCTTCTTGTGCTCGCCCTTCTTCCCCCGGATGACCGGGGACAGGACGATAAAGCGCGTCCCCTCTCCCAGCGCTTCCACCCGGTCCACGATCTGGTCAATGGTCTGGCGGCGGATCTCCCTGCCGCACTTCGGGCAGTGGGGAACGCCCACCCGCGCCCACAGGAGGCGGAGATAATCGTAAATTTCCGTCACCGTTCCCACGGTGGAGCGGGGGTTTTTCGAAGTGGTCTTCTGGTCAATGGAAATGGCCGGGGACAGGCCGTCGATGGAGTCCACGTCCGGCTTGTCCATCTGCCCAAGGAACTGGCGGGCGTAAGAGCTTAAGCTCTCCACATACCGTCTCTGTCCCTCGGCGTAAATGGTATCAAAGGCCAGACTGGACTTGCCGGAACCGGAAAGTCCGGTGAAAACCACCAGCTTGTCTCTGGGGATGGTCAGGTTCACGTTTTTCAGATTGTTCTCCCGCGCGCCCTGAATGATGATCTTGTCGTTCATATCTGATGATGCTCCCAAATGCGTAAAAATCTGTATTCGTTAGTATATCACAAAACCCCAAATCTCTCAAGATATTTTTCAAACAAAATTTCGTTTTTAATCATATCGTGAAATTCTGTTTTCTTCGCCAGAAACGCCCGGATTTTTGTTTGTTTTTTCGGCGTTATTTCACATTTATTCATATTGCTTTTTCCGGTGCCGGGATGATATAATGGATGCGTAGATTTGCGTCCGGGCTGTTGCCGGGGGGCAGAAAAAAAGAAAAAGTGAGGTATTCATCCGATGATTGCTTACGGTGAAAACATTCAGGTTTTCTGCGGCAATTCCAATCCCCAGTTTGCGCAGACCATCTGCAAAGAGCTGGGCGTACCCATGGGTAAGGCCATTGTGACCCACTTTGCCGACGGAGAGGCTTCCGTCACCCTGGAGGAAACCGTCCGCGGTGCCGACGTGTTCCTCATCCAGTCCACCTGCAAACCCGTCAATGACAATCTCATGGAGCTGCTGGTCATGATCGACGCCTGCCGCCGCGCGTCCGCCGGCCGCATCACCGCCGTCATCCCCTACTTCGGCTATGCCCGTCAGGATCGCAAGGCCAAGTCCCGTGACCCCATTTCCGCCAAGCTGGTGGCCAACATGCTCACCGCCGCCGGTGCTGACCGCATTCTGACCATGGACCTCCATGCCGCCCAGATCCAGGGCTTCTTCGACATTCCGCTGGATCACCTGCTGGGCAACGTTACCTTCGTTGAATACTTCATGAACAAGTTCCCCGAAAGTGAATACAACCACGAGGACTTTGTGGTCGTCTCCCCCGACGTCGGCTCCGTTGGCCGCGCCCGGAATTTCGCCGCCAAGGTGCATATGGGTCTTGCCATTGTGGACAAGCGCCGCCCCAAGGCCAACGTTTCCGAGGTCATGAACATCATCGGCGACGTCAAGGGCAAAACCTGCATCCTGTACGACGATCTGGTGGACACCGCCGGTTCCCTGTGCAACGCCGCCAAGGCTCTGGTAGAGGTCGGCGGTGCGAAGGAGATTTACGCCTGCGCCACCCACGGCGTCCTCTCCGGCCCCGCCTATGACCGTATTGAGGCCAGCCCCATCAAGGAAATGGTACTGCTGAACACCATTCCCGAGGTCGCCAACACCCCCAGCCACAAGATCAAATTCCTGGACGTAGCCCCCGTGTTTGCCCGTGCCATCGGCCATATCCACGGCGCCACCTCCATCGCCGACCTGTTCTGAGCCGTGTTTTCCAAACAAAGCAGCGACAGCTGGCTGATCGTCGGGCTGGGCAATCCCGGACGGGAATACGAGAAGACCCGGCACAATACCGGCTTCCGGGCAATGGACATTCTTGCCGAAAAGCTGAACGCCAAAGTGGACAGGCTGAAATTTCAGGGACTGTACACGCAGGTGAATTACGGCGGGAAAAAGCTGTTTCTGCTCAAGCCCCAGACCTATATGAACCTGTCCGGGCGTTCCGTATTGCAGCTTTCCGCCTACTTCGGCATTCCGCCCCAGCGGATCATCGTGATGTTTGACGACATCTCTCTGGAGCCGGGACGGCTGCGGGTTCGCGCCGAGGGTTCCGCCGGCGGGCACAACGGCATCAAGTCCATCATTCAGGAGCTGGGCAGTCAGGATTTTCCCCGGGTCAAGATCGGGGTTGGCGCAAAGCCGAACCCGGAATACGACCTTGCCGCATGGGTGCTGTCCACCTTCTCGGCAAGTGAGGAAAAGGCGCTGGCCGTATCCCTGAAAAACGCCGCTGACGCCGCCCTGAGCATCATCGATAACGGCGTGCCGGAGACCGCCAACCGGTTCAACGGCAGCCACCCATAAAAATATTGTCACAAAATCACGGAAAGGGGGATATATCCCCCTTTCCGCGTTGCCGCGTTGTGCACTTTTCTTCTTGAGGTAAAACTTATGGAACAGCTTCTGTCTCTATTGAAAACCATTCCCGAATACGCCGCCATGGTGTCCTCTCTGCAGGACGGCGAGAGCGTCGCCGTCACCGGCATCGGCCAGATCAACCGCAGTCACATGATTGCGGGGCTTTGCCGCACTCTGAATCGTCCCATGGTGGTGCTGTGTCAGGACGATCTTGCGGCGCGGCGGCTTCAGGAGGAATTGAAGGGCTTCCTTTCGGACACCGCCCCCATTCTCCCCGGCCGGGATCTGACCCTTTACGACGCCGCCGTGGTGTCCAGAAGCTGGGAGCAGAAGCGTCTGCGGCAGCTGTATGACCTGGCTACCGGGAAGACATGCCTGCAAATCATGACCTGGGAATCTCTCAGTCTGCGCACCATGCCGAAGGCCGCGCTTCTCGCCGCCGCCTTTTCTTTGGAAGTTGGCCGGGAATACGCCGTGGAAGACCTGATCTCCCGTCTTACCGCCGCCGGGTACAACCGCTGCGGCATGGTGGAGGGACCGGGTCAGTTCGCCGTCCGTGGCGGCATTCTGGACATCTTCTCCCCCGCCGAAGACCGGCCTGTGCGGGCGGAATTCTTCGGCGACGAGCTGGACACCATGGGCTTCTTTGACCCGGCGACCCAGCGCCGCAGTGAGAACATCACCTCCGTCACCGTCCTGCCCGTGGCGGAGACTCAGCCGGGGCTTCATCCCGGCGGCGTGGAGGGGCTGTGCAAAGATATTACCTCCCTGATCTCCCGCCAGAAGCGGCGGAAAAACATCAACGAGCCGCTGATCGCCACGCTGGAAAAAGACCTGAACAAGTATGAAAGTGGCCTGCATAACCCCGCATCCGACCGGTATATGGCGCTGATCTATCCGGAAATGGCCACCGCCGCGGATTACATCCCGGACGGTGCCGTGGCCGCCGTCTGCGACCACGGGAATCTCCAGCGCGCCGCCCGCAGCCGCTGCGACGAGATGGGAATGCAGCTGGACAGTATGCTGCAGGCCGGTCTTGTGGCAGGCGAGCTGTGCGACTATGTGTGCCAGTGGGAGGACTTCTGCAAAACTCTCCGGAAGAAAACCGTCGTTTATTTTGATGCCTTCGGCGGCACCTCCTACCCGGAGGACTGCCCCCCAAAGCAGCTGTACCCCCTCACCGCCAAGCAGCTTCCCGGCTACGGCGGCAATCTGGACACCGCCGTCTCCGATTTAAGCCACTACCAGAAAATGGAATTTGGCAGTCTGGTGCTTTGCGGCACCCGCCGCCGGGCGGAGCTGTTACAGCAGCTGCTTCACGAGAAGGGGCTGTCCGCATTTCAGTGCATCCCCCTGACCACCCTGCCGAAGCCCGGCCAGATCCTGCTGACAGAGGGGACACTGCCCTTCGGCATGGAGTATCCCCTGTCCAAAATCGCCGTTCTGACGGAGGGGCAGCTGATTGCCCGGAGCGAGCCGAAGCGGAAACCCGCGAAAAAAACCGGCTCCACCAACCGTCAGAAGCTGAATTCCTTCACCGACCTGACCCCCGGCGATCTGGTGGTTCACGAAAATTACGGTATCGGCCGGTTCGTGGCCATGGAGCAGATCAAGGTGGACGGCGCGGTCAAGGACTATATCAAAATTGCCTATCAGGGCAGCGACACCCTGTTCGTCCCCGCCACCCAGCTGGATCTGGTGAGCAAATACATCGGCGGCGGTGGGGAAGACAGCAATGTCAAGCTGAACAAGATCGGCTCCGACGCATGGCAGAAGACAAAAGCCAAAGCCCGCAAGGCCGCCAAGGACATGGCAGGAGAGCTGATTCAGCTTTACGCCGCCCGGAAGCGCCAGTCCGGCTACGCTTTCTCCGCCGACGCCCCATGGCAGAAGGAATTTGAGGACAATTTCCCCTACCCGGAGACCGACGACCAGCTTCGCTGCATCGCGGACATCAAGCACGACATGGAGTCCCCCATCCCCATGGATCGTCTTCTCTGCGGCGACGTGGGCTTCGGTAAGACCGAGGTTGCCCTCCGCGCCGTGATGAAGGCCGTCATGGACGGCAAGCAGGTGGCGATTCTGGTTCCCACCACGGTGCTTGCCCAGCAGCATTATCAGACCGCCGTGGCGCGTTTCCGGGGCTTCCCCGTCACCATCGACGTGCTCAGCCGCTTTCGCACCCCGAAAATGCAGCAGCAGACCTTACAGAAGCTCCGCGCCGGTTCCGTTGACTTAATCATCGGGACCCATAAGCTGCTGCAAAAAACCGTCCAGTTCAAGGATTTGGGTCTGCTCATTGTGGACGAGGAGCAGCGCTTCGGCGTCAGCCATAAGGAGCGGCTGAAGGAGCTTTCCAAGGGCGTGGACGTGCTGACCCTCTCCGCTACGCCCATTCCCCGGACGCTGAACATGGCGCTGTCCGGCATCCGGGACATGTCCACCATCGAGCAGCCCCCCGCCGACCGCTATCCCGTGCAGACCTTCGTGATGGAATACAGCGAACCCATTGTGGACGACGCCATCCGCCGTGAAATCGAACGGGGCGGGCAGGTCTACTATCTGCACAACCGCACCGAAACCATCGACCAGTGCGCCGCCGCGATCAAGCGCCGGATTCCGGGCATCAGCGTGGGCGTCGCCCACGGCCAGATGGGCGAGGACGCGCTGGGAGACGTGATGCAGTCCATGGCCGAGGGCGAGATTCAGGTGCTGGTATGCACCACCATCATCGAAACCGGTCTGGACATTCCCAACGCCAACACCCTCATCATCGAAAACGCCGACCGGTTCGGCCTGAGCCAGCTCCACCAGCTTCGCGGCCGGGTGGGACGCTCCACCCGCCACGCCTATGCCTATTTCACCTACCGTCCGGAGAAGAATCTCACCGAGGTCGCCGAGAAGCGGCTCTCCGCCATCCGGGACTTTGCCGAATTCGGCTCCGGCTTCAAAATCGCCATGCGGGACTTGGAAATCCGGGGCGCGGGCAATCTCTTAGGCGCCGAGCAGTCCGGCCACATGTCCAGCGTGGGCTACGACATGTACCTCAAGCTGCTGGACGAGGCGGTTCTGGAGGAAAAGGGCGAAGCCCCCAAGGCACCGGAATGCACCGCCGACCTGAACGTCACCGCCAATGTGGACAAAGACTACGTCTCCCGGGGCGAGGAACGGATGGACCTGTACCGCCGCATGGCCGCCATCCGCTCTCAGGAGGACGCCGACGATCTGCTGGACGAAATTGTGGACCGCTACGGCGAGCCGCCCAAGGGCGTGCTGAATCTCATCGATATCGCCCTTCTCCGGGCGAAGGCTCGGCAGGTCGGCATCAAGGACATCCGCCAGAAGTCCGGAGACGTGCTGTTCACCCTGAGCAATCTGAATTTCGAAGCCGTGGGCGCGCTGTGTTCCGACCCGGATTACAAGCAGCGGGTCACTTTCCTCGCCAGCGCCAAGGAACCCACTCTCCGCTTCAAGCTCGCCAACGGCGTGGACAGCCTGAAACAGAGCAAGCTGTTTGTGGAGCACTATACCAGCTTTTTCCAGAGCTGACGTTTTGGGAACCTCTGAATAAATCGTCTGCGGCTGTGAGCGGATCTTTTTCGCCCACTCTTCGGTATCGAAAACGGGAAATACATACAGTATTCCGCCGTTTCCGATACCTCGATTGGACGAAAAATCTCGCGCTCACAGCTCTTGCCGATTTGTTCAGAGGTTCCCTTGACATTCCGTGTTATAATAGCGTTGAATCCAACCTTCCCTCAGGAAAGGAGCAGCCTATGTCTAAAGGCAAATTTTCCAACCCCCGGCCATACCGGGAAGAAGAACGTGAAATCGAAAAGAGCTTCCGCCAGCTGACCGGTCAGGAGAAGCCCGCGAAGCCGGATGACCCCATCTTCTCCGAAGCCTCCGTCCCTGATCTGGACACCACCGACCCGGAGGCCGCCGACCTTATCACCGAGGCCGACAGCCTGTTTCCCGAAGAGAACAATCTGTTTTCCGGAGAAGACAGCCCGGTTCCCGACGAGGAACTGGACTTTTCACTGGACGAGAAGGAGAACCCCCCGAAGCGCGGCACTCCGTCCTTCCTTGATAAGGCTCTTTCCTTTGTGGACAACAACCAGAAGCCCGTGATGGTGGCTCTGTGCGCCGCCGCGCTGGTTCTGATCATTTCCCTGATTGCCATTTTCGTCGTCAACGTCTCCGGCGACCCCTACGGCAAAAAAATTCTGAACAATGTCACCGTCGCCGGTGTGAACGTGGGAGGGATGAGCAAGTCCGATGCCATCACCGCCGTCCGCGCTGTTACCGACCAGACCTACACGAAGCAGGCCATGGTGGTGACTCTGGGCGATACCACCTTACAGCTGTCCCCCAGCGATACCGGCGCGAAGCTGGACGTAAAGGCCGCCGTCAACGCCGCCTATGCCTACGGCAGAACCGGCACCAAGGCCGAGCGTCAGGAAGCCTATCAGGCGTCCCTCAGGAGCAACCACATCATCGGACTGCTGCCCTACCTGCACCTGAAGCAGGATTATATCAAAGGTGTTCTGGAAGACTACGCCGGAACCGCCGGCAGTCTGCTGACCCAGACCACCTACGCCCTGGAAGGCGACGTTCCCGATCTTGCGACGGACAAATTTGATGAAGAACACGCCCCCCAGCTGACGCTGGTCATCACAATGGGCACCCCCGGCGTGAATTTCGACGTGGATGATGTGTTCAACCAGATTCTGGACGCCTACAGCATGAACGTTTTCACCGTAAAGGCGGAGGGCGCCCAGGCCGAGGGCGAGCCGGATCCGGTTGATTTGCAGAAAATTTATGACGATGTCTGCGTAGAGCCCGTGGACGCCACCGTCAATATGCAGACCTTCAAGGCCATCCCCGGCTCCTACGGCTACGTGTTCGACATGGTGCAGGCGCAGAAGCAGGTCAGTGCGGCGCAGTACGGCGAGGTCGTCCGCGTTCCCATGGAATATGTCGCCCCGGAAATTCTGGACGACGACGTGTTCTTCCGGGATGTTCTGGGCAGCACCAGCACGCCCCACAGTAACAACGCCAACCGCACCGCCAATCTGGAGCTGGCATGTAAGGCGCTGAACGGCGTCGTGCTGAACCCCGGCGAGACCTTCTCCTTCAACGACACTTTGGGCGAACGCACCACCGCAAAGGGCTACAAGTCCGCCCCGGCATATTCCGGCGACGATCTGGTGAATCAGGTGGGCGGCGGCATCTGTCAGGTCTCCTCCACGCTGTATTGCAGCACCCTGCTGGCCGATCTGGAAATTGTCTCCCGCACCAACCACGGTTTCCCCGTGAACTATATCAATTACGGCATGGACGCCACCGTCAGCTGGCGCTCTCCCGACTTCAAGTTCCGCAACAACACCAATTACCCCATTAAAATAGAGGCAAGCGTCAGCGGCGGCTATGTCAATGTGCAGATCCTCGGCACCGACGAGAAGGACTATTACATTGAAATGAGCTATGTCGTCTCCGAGACCTACAAGCCCGAGACGGAGTACAAGGACTTCAAGCCCGACAACCCTGAGGGCTACAAGAACGGAGACGTGATTGAGGAAGGCACCACCGGCTATCTGGTCAAGACGTACAAGAGCAAGTACGACAAGGCCACCGGCGTGCTGATCTCCAAGGATTTTGTCGCCAATTCCCGGTACAAGACAGTGAACAAGGTGGTCGCGCGGGTCGAAGAGCCGACAGAACCTACGACCGTACCCACAACGCCGTCCACCGCCCCCTCTACCGAACCTGCCACCACACCCACGGCACCGTCTACCACACCGCCTACCACGCCATCCACTTCCGAGCCTTCCACTACCGAAGCCTCGAAGAACGGCGGAGATTCCGGCGGCGAATAAGAAAACCATCTGCATACACAAACGGCGTGACCTTCCCCGGTCACGCCGTTTATTTCTATTCGATAAAGCGGGATTTACCGTAATCAGCCGTTGGACACGGTTTTTTGCTTTCCATATTTTTCTTCCATTTCTGCCGTATGGGCGTGAAGCAGTTCCAGCGCCCGTGTCTGGATGCAGGGCAGCGACCTCTGATCCGTGTCCGCGAACTCGCGTTTGATTCTTGCGGATGCCATTGCGTGGTTGTCGCCGGTTCTGCTTTCATCCGCTTCCGACAGGAACTTTTGCAGCAACCCCAGATTGCCAGAATAGTGAAGCTCCACCAGTTTTGCCCGGTATTCCAGCTCTGCGGGGGTGATTCCCGGGAATTGCTTCATATCTACGGTGTGCTGGGCTTCGTGCTTCAGGAGCGAAACCAGAAACCGCTCGCTTTCAAAGTCATACGCCTGCTCGATGCAGTTGATCGTGCCGTCGGGGGAAGCCCAGCCGCCCGTACCGAACCTGCCGAAGGTCAGATAATCCATCCAGCTGCGGAACACGAAGCCCTTGAGAATGTTGACGGTATATTCCGCCGTCCCGTCCGGCAGCCCGACCTGATAGACAGTGGGAACCGTTTCCCGCCAGACGTAGGGGCCGTAATAGCCCTGTGTTTTCCCGAAAAGCGCATGATAGCCCTCCGCCTCAAACACCGCCTGAAGCCGCTCCGCCAGAAGCGCTTCCTCCGCGTCGGGCATATTCAGAAGCGCTTTCAGCCCCGACAGCAGCTTCTCTGCGGCCTCCGCCTCCGGCAAGCCGCAGTAAAAGGTATCCCGGTAATAGATCTGATACAAGCGGAGTATCTTGTTGAGCTTTTCCGGTACGTCAAATCTGCGGTATTCGCCATTTTCAAATATCGCCACGTATGCAGGAAGAATGTCCTTGAATTCCTCATGTTCCCGCATGTACGCGATAGCGCCTTTGATATCACCATTCATGAAAAACTGACTGATATCCATATCCGCTCTCCTCTGCAACGTTTGCCCCCATTCTACCATATAACGGCAGGATGCGCAAGCGCCGCCCGGTTTCTGGTCTTGCATTTGCCGGGAAATGTAGTATAATGAGGAAAATACGTTTTCGTTTCTGCATTGACTTTTTTCAGGAGGAAATTCCATGTCAAACGGCCATTTTTCCGCGGATTCCCCGCAAAAAAGCGTATCCTCCCGCCGAATTATCACGGTGGCCGTGATCTGCGTGCTGGTTCTGGCGCTGGCGGCGGTCGGTTTCTTTCTTGTCCGCCCCGCCCTCGACCCCTATCACTGCCGGATGGCCGACGGCGTCTCCATCGCCGGGGTGGACGTTGGCGGCATGACCAAAGGGGAGGCCAGGAAAGCCCTTCAGGCGGCTCTGGACGAGACGCTGTATCGGGAAAACCTGACGGTGGTGCTGCCCATGGAATCCATTACCCTCTCCCCCGCCGACACCGGCGTTCAGGTGGACGTCCGCGCCGCCGTGAACGATGCCTACCGCATGGGTCGTTCCGACGGCTCTCTCCCCGGCGACATGGATTTGCGTCCCTATCTGAGCGTAAACTCCGAATATATCCGCACCGCGCTGGAGGGCTATGCCAGCGAGTTTGACACAGAATTCAGCGACTCCCACTACACCCTCACCGGCGACGCCCCCGACCTCGGCACGGAAAACCACGACCCCAGCGCCCCCTGCCAGACGTTGGAACTGACCGTGGGTGTTCCCAAAGCGCATCTGGACGTGGACAGCGCCTGTGACCAGATTCTGAGGGCTTACAGTCAGGCCGTGGCCGCCTGCCGGGCGGGAGAATACCGCATCACCGTGGACATCCCTGCGGAATCCGCCCCCGCGGAGCTGGACTTGGATGCCATTTACGATGAAATCTGCACCGCGCCCGTTGACGATTCCCTCGACATGACGGAATACCGGTTCGTCCCCGGCTCCTACGGCTATTCCTTTGATCTGGACGCGGCAAAAAAGGCGCTGGCGCAGGCCAAGCCCGGTGAAACCGTCTCCGTTCCCATGACGTTCGTGGAGCCGGAAATTCTGGGGGATGCCGTTTATTTCCGGGATGTTCTCGGCTCCTGCGAGACGAAGCACAGCGACAATGAAAACCGCAATACCAATCTGCGCCTGCTCTGCGAAGCCCTCAACGGGGTCGTCGTTCAGCCGGGAGAGACCTTCTCCTACAACGACACGCTGGGCGAGCGCACGGCGGAAAAGGGCTACAAGCCCGCCCCCGCCTACTCCGGCAACCGCCTGACCGACGCCATCGGCGGCGGCGTGTGTCAGGGCTCCAGCACGCTGTACAACTGCGTACTGCTTGCCGATCTGGAGGTCGTCACCCGCTCCTGCCACGGCGCCACGGTGGCCTATCTTCCTCTGGGGCTGGACGCCGCCGTGAACTGGGGAACCACCGATTTCCAGTTCCGCAACAATTTCCACTTCCCCGTGAAAATCGAAGCGGAAACCACCGAAGATCTTGTGAAAATGCGGATTCTGGGTACGGATGAAAAGGATTATTACATTGAAATGACTTCCGGCTACGACGACAGCAGAGAAGACGTGATCTACGCCGTCAGCTACAAGAACAAGTACAGCAAGGAAACCGGCGAGCTGATCAGCAAAGACCGGGAAGCTTTCTCCACCTACTACCGGAATGTCGGATAAAGGCAAACTGTCTCCCGCGGCAGTTGGTGTACCGTATGAGTCCCCCTTGCCTCTCCCTATGGGAGAGGTGGCCGAGCGAGAGCGAGGACGGAGAGGGTATACTAGGCTGCAATACCCTCTCAGTCACCTTCGGTGACAGCTCTCCCAGAGGGAGAGCCAAGGGGTCTGTACCCCGTTACATAGCTTGTTGGCACGAAAAATGGAGCGTATCTGTATCGATACGCTCCATTCACTGTTGGCAGCATTTTATTTCGCCCGGATGTCCAGATGATAATCGATCATACCGGCTTCGGTGTTTTCAATGACGATCTGATACGTAAGATCGATGGTTCCGCCGTCGGGTACAATGTCATAAAATACATTGGTGGCCTTCACCGTGATCATCAGCGTTCCAAATTCCATCTGATACAGCGATTCGTGAGAAACCCCCTCCTGAAAGAGCATTCTGGAATTCAGTGCGCCCTCCCGGTTCAGCGTGACCTTCCCCGGCTCCACCCGGAAGGTGGTGACCACACCGGCAAGGCCAGTCAGTTCGCTTTCCTCGTAGGTGATGTCCCAGCCGCCGTCCCGGAATTCCATCGTCCCCCCGGTGACCAGCTCAATGGTCTCCGGCTCCTGCTCGCCGTAGCGCTGGCGTCCCTGAATGGAAAGAACCACGTCCCGCTTCATCGGAACGCCTCCACGGCCAACCGCAGCAGCTCATCAATGAGCTGGGAATAGGGAATCCCGCTGGCCTCAAACAGCTTGGGATACATGGAAATGGAGGTGAATCCCGGCAGGGTATTGATCTCGTTGAACACCACCCGGTTCTCGTCGTGCGTCACGAAGAAGTCCACCCGGCTTAAGCCCTGACAGCCAACGGCGTTGTAGACCTTCACTGCCGTCTCCCGCACCACTTCCTCCACCTCGGCAGGGATGCGGGCGGGGATATACGCCTTGGAGGTCTCGGTGAGGTACTTGGCGTCGTAGTCATAGAATTCCGCGCCGGAGTCGATCTCGCCGCAGATGGAAGCCATGGGGTTATCGTTGCCCATGACGGCCACCTCGATCTCCTTGCCGTTGACGAACTCCTCCACCAGAATCTTCTTATCGTACTTTCCGGCATAGCGAAGGCCGCTGCGCAGAGCGTCCCGGTCGCCGACCTTGGAAACGCCCACAGAGGAGCCCGTGCCCGCGGGCTTGACGAACATGGGATAGCGGAAGCGGTTTTCCAGCAGATCCAGCGTGTTCTCCATATGGTTTTCCAGCTCGCTGACCCGAACCAGCTGCCACGCCGCCTGAGGAACGCCGGCCTGATCTGCCACCAGCTTGGTCAGGCTCTTATCCATGGCAACGGCGGAAGCGGCAATATGAGGGCCGACATAGGGGATGCCTGCCATTTGCAGCAGTCCCTGCATGGCGCCGTCCTCGCCGTTCTCGCCGTGAAGCACCGGGAACACCACGTCGATGCGCTCCCGCACCACGCAGTCGCCCTCGAAGCTCAGAAGTCCCTGTCCCCGGACGGGAGAAATGGTCGCCCGGCGGTTTTCGGGGCAGCTTCTCCATTCACCGGTGACCAACTTGGAATAGTCTTTGCCGCCGTAGAGTATCCAGTCCCCCTCCTTCGTGATGCCCACGGGGAACAGATTATACTTGCTTTCGTCAATGTGATTCAGCACAGACTCCGCCGAGCGCAGGGAAACCTCATGCTCCGGGCTCATCCCGCCAAAGAGAATACAAACACTGAGTTTTTTCACGTCATCGCCTCATTCTACCTGATACTAGTTTTTGATAAAATGGTTATAAACCATTTTATCAGGCCGCTGTTTCAGCGGTCTGCGGCGTAGCCGCTAAAAACGAAAGTCCATACATTTCTCGCCGCCGTCGGCGGACTGCGAAATATTCGCAGGATAAAATGGTGTTAACCATTTTATCGAGAAATAGTATGAATATCCGCTGCTTTTTCGCCAGAAAAGCGGATGCAGCTGCGCAATGCTGCTATAAATATATTTTTTACAATTTTCATCTGGAAATCCGAAACTTTGGTGCTATAATAGAGAGAATATAAGAGCGGCGCGGCGGCTGATACCCCGCGCTTTCCCGTGAGTGTGCTCCACGCGCTTTTGAAAGGAGGGTATGTATGCAGATCAATCTGACACCGAAAGAATTCCGCCGGCTGCTGGATCTGGTGTACATCGGAAACTGGGTGCTGAACTCCACCCGGGGCGAAGACCGCTTCGCCGACTATGACAATCTGGAGAGCAAACTGTTTGCCCTGTCCCCCGCCCTGTCCGAGCATTGGAACGGAACCGTCGTTCCCTCCCGCGCCTATCAGGAGGGCGGGATTCACGAGGCCATCGCCTGCTATGAGGACAACGTTTTTTACGAAATACTGGCGGAGGAACTTTCCCGCCGGGACATGGACTATCCGGAGATCACCGACGACAATTACGATGAGATCGTCACACGGATGGATCGGTACATGTCGGAATTTGAGCTGTCCGGCGTTGACCATCTGGTTCTGGATGAAGAAAACGCCTAAGCCTCTGACGTGCCGGTTTCCCGGCACGTTTTTTTATTGCTCACCGCTGATCAGCGCTTCACCGGCACGGAAAATGTCGCCCGCGCCCATGGTGACCACAATGTCCCCCTCCCGGACGTTCTCCCGAAGATAGGCGGTAACGTCTGGCAGGGTCTCGCAGTACACCGCACCGGGGATCTGCTCCGCCAGCTGAGCGGAGGAAATGCCAATGGTGTTCCGTTCCCGGGCGGCGTAGATCTCCGCCAGAACCACCACGTCGGACTTTTTCAGCTCCCGGACGAAGTCGTCAAACAGCGCCTTTGTGCGAGAATAGGTGTGGGGCTGGAAGGCCAGCACCACCCGCTTGTAGCCCATGGAGCGCACGGCTTCCAGGGTCGCCCGCAGCTCGTCGGGATGGTGAGCGTAGTCGTCATAAACATCCGCGCCGTTGAACTTGCCCTTGAACTCCATGCGCCGTCCCGCGCCGTGGAAGGACTGGATGCCCTTGGAGACCGTCTCTCCGGGAATGCCCATCATCCACGCAGCAGCCGACGCCGCCAGAGCGTTCATGGCATTGTGCCTGCCCAGAACGCCCATGTCCAGATGGCAGTAGTATTTCCCGTCGCAGATCACGTCAAAGTGCCGCCAGTCGGGGTGCATATTGGCCGCGTGAATGCGGTTTCCTTCCCCAAGGCCGAAGGAAACATAGTCGATGCCCTCCATGGCCTGCACCGTATGGGGGTCGTCGCCGTTGGCGACCACGCCGAAGGTGGCCAGAGACGCAAACTTGTGGAAGGATTTCTGGATGTCCGCCAGATCTTTGAAATAATCCAGATGATCCGCCTCCACGTTCAGCACGATCGCCAGCGTGGGGAAGAAATTCAGGAAGGAATCACAGTATTCGCAGCTTTCCAGCACGATGGTGTCCCCGTGGCCGACCCGGTGTCCCGCGTGCAGCAGGGGCAGGTAGCCGCCGATCATGACCGTGGGATCCATATCCGCTTCCATGAGGATATGGGTCACCATGGACGTGGTGGTGGTCTTTCCGTGTGTGCCGGAGACGCAGATGGCGTTATGGTAGGACTTCATGATCTCGCCCCATGCCTGCGCCCGCTCAAACACGGGGATGCCTGCAGCACGGGCGGCAGCGATCTCCGGGTTGTCATTGTGGGCGGCGGCAGTGCGGATGATGCAGTCCGCGCCCTCAATATTCTCCGCCCGGTGTCCGATGGCGACGGGAATGCCCTGTTCGATCAGCTCATCCGTGGACACGGATGCGTTCATATCCGAACCAGTGACCTCCATGCCCATGCCCTTCAGCACCAGACCCAGCGGCCGCATGGATACGCCGCCGATCCCCACAAGATGCACATGATGGCCGGGCGTCAGATATTCCGTGATTTTCTTACTATTCAGCATGTATGTCAGTTCCCCCACAGGTGATCCTGCCCCGGCCGGACCCGGGGAATCTCTGATTCCCTTACGCCGGAGCACAGAACGAAATTTTTCCGCAACTTTTAGCATTATACAACATTGCCTTGAATTTTACAACCACAAAAAGCGGGCGAAGGGAAGTTTTTCGTCATAATCTTCCTTATTTTCCGAAAAATTCCCTCATTACACCCGCCGTATCACGCCGCAGGCGATTTTTTTGCCCGCGTTTCCCGCCGGTTGGGTGTGAAAATCGTCCGTGCTTCCGTGAATGACCACCGTCCGCCCAACCACCTCGCAGGGCGTGAATCTGCACGTCTCCGCCGCGAGGAACGCCCGCCCGGCCATACTGAGCAGCGGCGGCAGGTCTCCCGCGTGACGGGGATGCTCCCGGCCACCCGGGTTATAATGTCCTCCGGTATCCGAAAAGTCCGTGCCGCCGCAGTCGCTGCCCTCGTGGATGTGAAAGGCGAAAAAGCCGGTGTCGTTTTCCGGAAGCCCACTGACCTCCGCCGTCACCAGCGTGCCGCCGGGTATGGCGTAAAACCGCACCGTCCCCTTGAGCCTCGGCGCACCCATGCCGCCCCGGACGCAGGCGACAGCCTGCGGATTCGTGGATGGAATTCTCATAATCTAAGCACCTCCCGACCATTCTATGCACAGCGCTTCTTTCCTGTCCCCAAATTGTCGAAAATTGGCGAAAGGAAGTGAATTGAAAATTGAGTGCAGCTGTGATATTCTATATCCATCGGAAGGTGGGAGACATATGGACGCAATGAAGCTGTTGATTGCGGATGGAAACGAGGAATTCCGGCGGGCGCTTGCCGCCGAGCTGCAGGGGGCATACCATGTCCGGTGCTGCGGCGACGGGAAAGAGGCACTGTCGCTTCTGCGTTCCTTTGTCCCTGACGTTCTGGTGCTTGATCTGATGCTTCCCGAGCTGGACGGCATCAGTCTGCTGCAATCCGCCGCCAGTGCCGGACTGTGTCCCATGGTGCTGGTGACCTCCCGCTTTTATAACGATTATATTCTGGGCGCCCTTGGCGAGCTGAGCGTGGGCTACATGATGCGAAAGCCCTGCGACATCCCCGCTACCGCGGCCAGAATCGGCGACCTGAGCCGCCATATCCGCGCGCCGCTGGTAACGCCGCCCGACCCTCAGACGCAGGTGACCAATCTGCTGCTTTCCCTGAACATTCCTTCCAAACTCCGGGGCTACGCATACCTCCGGGAAGCCATTCCGAGGATGATGAAGGACCCCGACCAGCCCATTACAAAGGTGCTGTATCCGGCGGTGGGCGCGGTCTTCGGCTGCAAGGGCACCCACGTGGAGCGCTCCATCCGAAGCGCCATCGATACCGCATGGAAGCAGCGGGACGACCGTGTCTGGCAGCGGTATTTCCGCGTCGGCTCCGACGGCGTCATTCCCCGCCCGTCCAACGCTGCCTTCATTTCCCGTCTGGCAGACGCTCTGCGGCTGAATCAGGACGCCGGAAACAATGAGGAATGAATCGGAAAAATGGACATACCCTAATGATACCAACTGACTTGGAGGCGCTGTCATGAAAAAGCAAACCTCTCCCCCTAACCGCCGCGGCAGGCTCGTGCTGCTGTGCTTCGTGCTGGGGCTGATCCTGATCGTGATGCTTGTGGGAACGGTCTACTTACAGCACCTGCTGGGGCGCATCCACTATGTGGATTCCGGCACCGCCCCGACCCTTTCCCCGGAGGAGCTGGACGCCTATCTCGCCACCCAGCCGGAGGAGATCAACACCGCCCCCACCATGGACCCCGAGGACGTCACCTTCCCGGACTACGACGCCGACATCGGCAGGGACAGCGACATCATCAACATTCTGCTCATCGGTCAGGACCGCCGGGAGGACGAGACCCGGGCGCGTTCGGATTCCATGATCCTGTGTACCTTCCACAAATCCGAAAAGAAACTGACCATGACTTCCTTCCTCCGGGATACCTATGTCAAAATCCCCGGCTACGGCCAGAACCGGATCAATGTGGCCTACGCCGCCGGCGGAATGTCCCTTCTGAATAAGACTTTGGAAAACAATTTCGGCGTCCACATCGACGGCAACGTGGAGGTGGACTTCTACCAGTTTGCCGACATCGTCGATCTTCTGGGAGGCGTGGAGGTAGACCTGCGCAACGACGAAGCCCAATGGGTCAACCGGGAGACCGGCAGCGGCCTTTCGGAAGGAACAAATCTCCTGAACGGTCAGCAGGCACTGGCCTACGCCCGCATCCGCAAACTGGATGCCGACGGAGATTTCAGCCGGACGAACCGTCAGCGCAAAGTCATCACCGCGCTGCTGGATGCCTACCGGGACACCAGTCTTTCCTCCGCCCTGTCCCTTCTGGAACAGGTTCTCCCCCTGATCACCACGGACATGACAGACAGGGAGATCCTCGGCTACGCCGTCAGCCTCTTTCCTCTGATGACCGGCGGAGAGGTCGTCAGTCAGCACATCCCCGCCGCCGGAACCTATGCCAGCCGCAATATCGACGGCATGGCAGTGCTGGTGGCCGATCTGGAAGCCAACCGGCAGGTGCTGAAAGACACTCTGGGCGGATGACCCGCACTATGTCCCGTTTCATAAATGGAAATATTTTCCTGTAATTTTCCCCCTGAATGTTTCATGTTCTGGATTTTTGTTTCATGATGCCAAAAAATTTTTGTAAAATTTTTTGTAAACACGCATTATCTGAATTGACAAGTTCCGCAATTCAAGGTATAATGGGCGACAACCGAGAAATAATAAGAAGGTGCGAACATGGAACTCACGAGAAGCGAAATGGAAATCATGGATGTCCTCTGGGAAACCGGAAAGCCCCTGTCCCGTGCGGATTTGTTGGAGCATACCGAGGAAAAGACCTGGAAGGACAGTTCCGTACACATCCTGCTCAACAGTCTGCTGCAGAAGGAGGCCATTCGGGAGGCCGGCCTTGTGAAGCGCGGCAAAACCTTTGGCCGCGTATTCGCACCGACCATGACCCGGGAGGAATACTTTGCCAACACCATTTTCAGCCATCGCCACAAACCGGAACCGGTAGGTCTGTTCAAGGCGCTGCTGAAGCGGGAGGAAGTCACTCAGGCAGATTTACAGCAGCTTCTGGAGCTTGTGCAGAAAGAAATACGGTAAATGATCGACGGAGCCGTTTATACGGCTCCGCTTTTCTTTTATGCAGGCATTCCGCAGCCCGATTTTCTGTACGGTTCGGGTACACGTTTTGCTTCCGACCTCCATAGAATATCAGTATCACACACAACTGCCCGTCCTTTGCCGTTCCCTTTTCGTAGAAAATTGCACAAAAATAATTGAATATTGCACCAAATTTGCCAAATCTGATTGACAACGCCCGGCACGGGGTGTATAGTAGGGACGTTATCATGGCTTAGCCTTAAGTCAAATGGAGGAAATATCCATGTTAAAAACCGCTGAATTATACGACATGTCCCACACGCTGGCAGGCGCTTATCTCTCCGGATTTGAGTACCCTTGGCAGGCGCTGAAGGGCATCAAAGAGCTGATCTTAGCCCTCGGCCCCACACTGGGCGAGGACTATACGGAAGTGTCCCCCACCGTCTGGGTACATAAGACCGCCGCAGTCGCCCCCACCGCCTTTCTGGGCGCGCCCTGCATCATCGGCGCGGGCACCGAAGTGCGCCACTGCGCCTTCATCCGCGGCTCCGCTCTGGTAGGCGAAGGCTGCGTGGTGGGCAATTCCGTGGAACTGAAAAACGCAATTCTTTTCGACAACGTGCAGGTTCCCCACTTTAATTACGTGGGCGACAGCATTCTGGGCTACAAGTCCCACATGGGCGCTGGCAGCGTCACCTCCAACGTCAAGTCCGACAAGACGCTGGTCGTGGTGAAAAACGGCGAAGAGCAGGTTCCCACGGGGCTGAAAAAGTTCGGCGCCATGCTGGGCGACTTCGTGGAGGTCGGCTGCAACAGCGTCCTGAATCCCGGCACCGTCATCGGCCCCCACTCCAACGTCTACCCCACCTCCTGCGTCCGGGGCATGGTTCCCGCCAACAGCATCTGGAAAACCGGCGGAATTATTGTCGCCAAAAAATAATGTTTTCGGGACATTTCCCGGCCATCAGAAAGTGAAAGGAGTCCATTTCCATGGGCAAATATTTTGGAACCGACGGCTTCCGGGGAGAAGCCAACTGCAACCTTACCGCTGACCATGCTTTCAAGGTCGGGCGTTTTCTCGGCTGGTACTACACCCAGCTGAAGCGCCGCTCCGGCTCTGACGGCTCCGCCAGAATCGTCATCGGCAAGGATACACGCCGGTCGAGCTATATGTTCGAGTACAGCCTTGTTGGCGGTCTGGTAGCCTCCGGCGCAGACGCCTATCTGCTGCACGTCACCACCACCCCCAGCGTGGCCTTCGTCGTCCGCACTGAGGGCTTCGACTGCGGCATTATGATCTCCGCCAGCCACAACCCCTACTATGACAACGGCATCAAGCTCATCAACAACTTCGGTGAGAAGATGGATGAAAGCGTCATCAGTCTGGTGGAAGCGTATCTGGACGGCAATCTGGAGGCTTTCGGCCGGAAATGGGAGGAACTGCCCCTTGCCAAGCGCGACCAGATCGGCCGTACCGTTGACCATGTTGCCGGACGAAACCGCTACATCGGCTATCTCATCAGTCTGGGCATGTACTCCTTCAAGGGCGTGAAGGTTGGCCTGGACTGCGCCAACGGTTCCTCCTGGAACATTGCAAAATGCGTCTTCGACGCCCTGGGCGCCAAGACCTACGTCATCAATGCCGCCCCCGACGGCTACAACATCAACCAGAACGCGGGTTCGACCCACATTGAGGTTCTGCAGCGCTACGTGGTAGAGAACGGGCTGGACGTGGGCTTTGCCTACGACGGCGACGCCGACCGCTGTCTGTGCGTGGACGAAAAGGGCAACGTCGTCACCGGCGACCACATCCTGTACATCTACGGCAAGTACATGAAGGAGCGGGGCAAGCTCCTGGGCAACACCGTCGTCACCACCATCATGTCCAACTTCGGCCTGTACAAAGCCTTCGACGAGCTGGGCATCGGCTACGCCAAGACCAAGGTGGGCGATAAGTACGTCTACGAATACATGATGGCCAACGGCTGCCGCCTGGGCGGCGAGCAGAGCGGCCACATCATCTTCTCCAAATACGCCTCCACCGGCGACGGTATCCTCACCAGCCTGAAAATCATGGAGACGATGATGGCGAAGAAGAAGACCCTGAGCCAGCTCTGCGAGGGCTTCACCTTCTATCCTCAGGTGCTGAAAAACGTCCGGGTGGCCGACAAGGCCGCGGCGCAAGCTGACCCCGACGTGCAGAAGGCCGTCGCGGAGGTCACCGCCAAGCTGGGCGACACCGGGCGCATTCTGGTGCGGGAATCCGGCACCGAGCCCGTCATCCGGGTCATGGTGGAAGCCGAGAGCAAGGACGTCTGCGAGCAGTACGTGGATTCCGTGATCGAGGTCATTCGCGCCAAGGGTCACTGCGTGTAATGATGATTTTGCCCCCAAACCGTATGGTTTGGGGGCATTTCCGTTAAAATTCCCCGGCTGTGCCGGGGAATTTTTGCTGTTCTTATGGAATTGCCGAGTAGGTGCCGTCTGTTACGGCGTACCCCTCTCCCGGCTTTGGCTGCCACTGGTAGCGGTTCTTCCCTTCCTCCGGGAAAAGGCTGGCCATGATCGCGGCAATGACGCCGCCGTGGGTCACGATCACCGTGTTTTCTTTCTGGCTTTCCAGTGCCTTGTACGCTGCCAGAACGCGCCTCGTCATCTGTTCGCCGCTTTCGCCGCCAGGGGGCGGGTTGACCTCCGGGTCGCGGGAGAGCCATGCCTGATAGGCCGGTTCGTCTTTCAGCATCTTATAGCTTTTCATCTCAAACGCGCCAAAGTCGATTTCCCGGAAGTCGCGCACGACCTCATAGGGGACATCGCCGAACAGAATCGCCAGCGTTTCATTGCACCGCCGCATTCCGCTGGTGATAAAGTGTGCCGTTCCCACGTCAATAGGAGGGCGATTCGCCAGCGCTTCCCTTCCCGCTCTGGATAATGGCAGGTCGGTGCTGCCGCAGTAGAGGTGCTGCTCATTGGCAAGGGTGCGGCCATGGCGAATGAGAAAAATGGTCATTTCAGCCGTTCCTCCAATCCGCAGAACAAGCGGCTGACCCGGGCTGCTTCTCCGGACAGATACCGGCAAAGCAGCCCATTCATCTGCCGCCACGCACGCATGTCCGCCCCCATGGGCACCACGCCCGCGGAGATATCCTCACAAATAAGAATGCTGTCTTGCCACTGCTCCCGGTGGGACTGGAAAAACGCCACGGCGTCCACCCCCGACTGCACACACCAAAGGGTAAATTCCTCGATACGGTCAATGCACCGTCTGGAAAAGTCGATTTCTCCGCCGGTATAGGTAAAAACATCGCTTTCACTCAGGCCAAAGGCGGACTTCGCAAAATCCAGCTTTCCCTGATAAGCGCCGCCGATGATCAAAACCATAATACCCTCCTACAAAAGCGCGTAGACCGCCACGGCGCACAGCTCGCCCACGGTCAGCGCGTATCCGGCAATGTCGCCGTTCATGCCGTCCAGAGATTTGTACCCCCGGCGCAGCGCCAGAGCATACCCGGCAAGGCACCCGACCGGCGCAAAACCGTACTTTCCGCAAATGAAAAATCCCGCCGCCAGATACGTGGCCAGCATTCCCGTCAGAATCCACAGCTGCGCTTTGGGCTTTTCCTGCCCGGCGTACTGGCTGGAGGACATGGGGCGAAGCCCCGTCACCGCCAGCGCCGAGCAACACCGGCTGACCGCCGGGATAAACAGCAGAATCCGGAAATCCGCCCCTTCGGAGGCGGCAGAAAAGAACGCAAACTGGCTGAGTATCAGCAGGCACAGGCCGATCACGGCGAAGGAGCCGACGTGGGAGTCCTTCAGGATCGCCCGGCGCTTTTCCAGATCCCGCCATGATTTCACCGCGTCGGTGACGTCCATGAATCCGTCCAGATGGATGAACCCCGTCAAAAGGAAGGGGCACGCGCACAGCGCCAGTCCCCCGACCAGTGCCGGGAGCTTCAAAAAGCGGACGGCCCATGCAAGCGCCGCCCAGACAAGCCCGATTTCCAGCCCAACCACGGGCAGAAACAGGAGCATTTTTCCCCTCGCCTTCTCGTCCCAGAGCCGTCCGGGAAAGGGAATTGCGCAGAACATGGACTGGCACATGGCAAAGGCGCAAAGATAGGTTTTCACAGCGGCAATGCCCCCTTGTAAAGCTTCGGATTCCCCGCCGCCACCTCGGCGACGACGTCGCAGGCCGCCGCCAGACGGCGGTCAATGGCGGCCAAACACTTACGGTAAAGCTCCGTGGTCTCGTCGTAGCGCTGGGCGTCGGAATAAATAAAATCGCTGACGACCACCGCGTTTTTCACGGTTTTCACAAAGGCGATCAACTCGTCGGCGCACCGGTTCGCCCCGTCCAAATCCAGCTGCCAGTTCTTTTCCGCGGGAAACATGGCGTTTTGCAGCAGCGCCGTGGCGCTGTCCACCAGAAACGTGCCGTCCCTGTCCGCAGTATCCAGACAGGACAGCATATTTTTGCTGCACTCAATGGTCTCGAAGCCCAGCCCGTCCCGGTCGGCAATGTGCCGCCGGATGCGCGCCAGATCTTCCTCGTCCGTGGGGATCATCGTCGCCACGTAGTAGCGCTTTCCCGCCCCGGACAGCTTCACCGCAAGTTCCTGCGCCAGCGTGGATTTTCCGTTTTTCGCGCCGCCGGAAAGGAAAATCGTCATGCTTTCCCCTCCACGGTAAACTGGTCGCCCTGACGTATCTCGTCCAGATACCCGTCGTCTATCCCCGCCTGATCGAAGGTCGCCATGTCGTTCATAACGGCGCAGGCGGCGGAAAGCACCTGAAAGGCCAGCGGGCACCCGCTGCCCTCTCCCAGACGCATTCCCAGCAGGAACAGCGGCTCCAATCTCATGGCCTCCATGGCAAGGCGGTATCCGATCTCAAAGGACGCATGGCTGGGGACGAGATAGTCCCGCACCCGGGGACACAGCCGCACCGCGCACAGCGCCGCTACGGCGGAAATAAACCCGTCGATGACCACCGGACGGCGGGTCGCCGCCGCCCCCAGAAACGCGCCGCACATGGCGGCAAGGTCAAAGCCGCCCACCTTGGCAAGCACGTCCACCGGGTCGTCCCTGTCGGGACAGTTCACTTCGATTGCCTGACGGATGATTGCTTTCTTCCGCAGGAAGCTCTCGTCGGTCACGCCGCCGCCTCTTCCGGTGACGGTCTCCACCTCCGCCGAAAGCAGCACCGCCAGAACGGCGGAGGACGTAGTGGTGTTGCCGATGCCCATTTCCCCCACGCCGAGGGCATCGGCGTCGGTCTCGGCGGCGAGCTTGGCACCGGTGAGGATGGCCGTGACCGCCTGTTCCCGGGGCATGGCGGGGCCGCTCGCAATATTCTGCGTGCCGTAGGCAATTTTCCGGTTCAGCACCGCTTTCTCTTTGATATCGGCATTGACGCCCACATCGCAGACGGTGATGCCGCTGCCGAAATGTTTCGCAAGAACGCTTGCGCCGGTTTTTCCACGGGTCAGATTCACCGTCTGCATCAGCGTCACGGACTGGGGTGCGCTGGACACGCCCTCCGCCACCACGCCGTTGTCGGCGGCAAATACCAGAAGATGGGTCCTCCCTATCCTATTATGCACCCGCCCGGTGATGCCCGCCAGCTGGACGGACAGGTCTTCCAGCCGCCCCAGACTTCCGGGGGGCTTTGCAAGCTGCGCCTGACGCTCCCGCGCCTTTTCCATAGCGGCGTCATCCAAAGGGGAAACGGCGGAAAGCAGTTTGTTCAGTTTTTCTTCCATGTTCACCCCTCCAAAATACGCTCTTCCAGCATCCAGCTGACCGCCGGTGCCGCCTGAAGCACTTCCAGTGTAAAAGTCGCCTCCGTGCAGAGCGTCTGCGCCTGCCGGAGCAGCGCGGCCATGGAGATCGTTCCCTCTCCCGGTGCGCAATGGGTATCCTGAGAGCCGTCATTGTTGTGGATATGGAAATGGGAGAGAAATTCCGCGCAGGCGCTCACCCATTCCTCCACGGGAACCGGGGAGTAAGCGTTCACATGCCCCACGTCCAGACACATCCGCAGCCGGGGGTTGTCCACCTTCCGGAAAATCTCGGTCATCATCTCCGGCTGCTCCTCCAGCACGTTTTCCAGCACGATGTCCACGCCGGGGTCTTCCTTCAAAAAGTCTTTCCAGAAAACAACGGACTGCTCCGTATACCAGCAGGGGTAGTATAATCTTTCGTTGAAGCCCCCGTGAATGATGATCTTCCGGGCATCATACCGCCGCGCAAGCGCGATCGCCTGCCGGTAGCGGAACGCCGCCAGCTCCCGGGCTTTCGGGTCAACGGCGCAGGGGAACAGCTCGCTGAAGGGCGCGTGAAGCAGTTTTCTGCCCACGCCTGTTAGTTCCTCGGTCACAGCAGCGTGGGTCGTCTCGAACTGCTCATCCATATTCCACGCGGTGCAGTATTCCGCGATTTCCAGCCCAAGGCCATGCCGCCGGGCTTCCTCCGCGGCGTCCGGGGCAATGGTGGAAAGAAACAGCTGGTCTTTTTTCATGCTTCCTTCCTCCCCTCATCATCCAGAATTCCGTATTTTGTTTTGATCCGGTCAAGCTTTTCCAGCAGGGGCTTCCCCAGAACCAGAAGTACGATTGCCGTGGCGACGGCCTGTCTCAGGTTCACCGGGAACCCGGAAATATAGAACGCCATCGCCCCCTTGAGGGAGATTCTGGACATCACCAGAAACACCGAACAGGTATCCAGCAGCGGCCCGACGAAAAACGCCACCGCCAGAAATCCGAAAATTCCCATCACCACCGGCTTGCGGGGAAGTCTGCCCTCGGCGAACACAAAGCCCGCCAGCATCCCGCCCGCGCCGTAGGCCATCATCTGCCACGGCGTGTAGGGGCCTTGGCTGTAGAAGAAATTGCTTGCCAGTGCGCTGATTGCCCCCACCAGAAAGCCCGATTCCGGGCCAAAGGCAATCCCCGCGATCATGATAATGCCGAAAATTGCCTTGAAGCTGGGGATGGGAATGGCGACCCGCCCGGCTACCGCCAGCGCGCACATCACTGCCAGCACCACCAGCTCCCGCGCCTGAGGTCTGCGCCCCTCAAAGGCCAGAAAGAAGGGGATCAGCAGCTCCACGATCACCAGCGTGCTGGTGACATAAAACGCCCGTCCGGAAAGTCTGCTGCCCACAATCAGCGTCAGGGGAATCAGCACGAAAAAAACGATCAACGTGGCAATATGGGACTTTTTCATGCCTTTGTCTCCCGGTTTTGTTTGTAAAGATCCACTACATCCTCCGCCGTGACCGCGTTCCGGAACACATGGCGGCTCATACGGTTTGCGGCAGTGGTGTAGAAGCTGTTCGCGCCGAAGAACCGGCGGGGCGTATCCGTGGTCAGGACCTGCCCGTCAAAGAACATGCTCACCTGATCGGCGTACCGGGCGCAGAATTCCACGTCGTGGGATACCATGACGATGGTGATGCCCTTCTTTTTCAGCTCCGTCAGGATGGACGCAAAGGTCTCCTTGAAGAAGCTGTCGATGCCCTTGGTCGGCTCGTCCAGCAGGAGCAGTTGCGGCCGGGTCAGCAGCACCTTCGCCAGCGCCGCCCGCTGCTGCTCACCGCCGGACAGATCGTAGGGATGGCTTTTCAGCAGGGACGTGATCTGACAGATTTCCGCCGTTTCCCGGATATCCTGCTCGTTTTGCGTCATTTCCTGCAAATCTTCCAGCACCGTTTTCTTGACGAACAGGCTCTTGGGGTCCTGAGGAAGCATGGCGAGGCAGCCCCGGAACAGCTCCTGCGATTTGTATTTTTCCACCGGCTTTCCCAGCACCTTCACCTTGCCCCGGTAGGGTCTGCAAATGCCGCAGACGGCTTTCAGTGTTGTGGATTTTCCCGCGCCGTTGCCGCCCACGATGGCGTGAAGGCTTCCCTTCGCCACCTCCACGCTGGCCCCCCGGAGAACGTCCGGGCTGTTCTTTTCATAGCGGAACCACAATTCCTTCAGCGAAAGAGCGATTTCGCCGTCTTCTTCGGTCTGGGGCTGTGCCGGAAGCTCGGTGATTTCCGGCGGGTTCGGGAAAATATCGCTGAGCCAGTTTCTGCCCTCCCGCACGGTCAGGGGGCACTCCCCCGCCCCGCCGCTGCCGTAAAACACCCGCACCGGCGTGGGCATGGCGGTAAACATATCGTTCTTTTCCTCCCAGAGCCGCTTACCGATGTTCCGTGGGGTGTCGTTGGCGATCACTTTTCCGCCGTCCATCACGATGGCGCGGTCGGCGTAGGGGAAAATGTCCTCCACCCGATGCTCCGTAATGAGGATGGTCGTTCCCAATTCTGCGTTGATCTTCCGCAGGGTGTTCAGAAAATCGGAAGCCGCAATGGGGTCAAGCTGGCTGGTGGGTTCGTCCAGAATCAGAATTTCCGGCTGCATGGCCATGATGGACGCCAGATTGAGCAGCTGCTTCTGTCCGCCGGACAGATTGGCAACGTCTCTGTGGAACCAGTCCTGAATGCCGAAATAGCAGGCCATTTCCGCCACCCGGGCGCGCATGGTCTTCTGGTCGCAGCCCAGGCTTTCCAGCCCGAAGGCCAGCTCATGCCAGACCTTGTCCGTCACGATCTGATCGTCGGGATTCTGCATGACGAAGCCCACCTTCGCGGCCTGATCCCGCTGACTCATATCTTTCAGCGAAACGCCGTTGATGCGGATGTCCCCGCTTCGTTTTCCGTGGGGGGCCAGCACCGTTTTCAGGTGCCGCAGCAGCGTTGTTTTGCCGCTGCCGCTTTTGCCGCAGAGTACCACGTACTCCCCCCGCCGGATGGTCAGGCTGACGTCGGACAGGGATGGCCTGCCGGCGGAAGGGTAGGAAAAGGTCAGATTCTCGATCTCGATATGTGCCATTGAACGGCCTCCTTCATGTGTAGTGCAGAGGGAATAAAGAGGTAAGCGCAGTAGGCAATAAAGCCCGGCGCGTAAATGCCGGTAACGGGCTGAATGGCAAGCTTCGGCGTAAACTCCGCCGCCGCGCCGCCCATGGCGGCCGCCACTGCGGCCACACCCGCAAGGGTGAGCATCACTGCAAGAAGCGTCCAGTCCAGCGCCTTCATCCGATAGATCTGAAAGCTTGTGCGTTTGGCTGTGCCGTAGCCCCGGGCGCGCATGGAGTCCCCGGTCACGATGCTGCCCTCCAGTGCCCAGTCCGTCAGGGCGGACAATGTTCGCATTCCGCTGGTGAGTTTTTCTTTCATGGTGCTGTTCTCCCCCGCACCGAGGCCGATGGATTTTCTCGCGCCCATGATCTGCCCCGCCTTGCGGATAAAGCTGGGGATCATCCGCAGCACCATCACCAGCAGCAATGAAATTGCCGGGATCAGATTCCCGAACAGGCTTGTGAACTTATCGCCGGTCATGACCGCGTTATAGCAGCCGAACCAGAGCATCATCACCAGAAACACCCCGGCAATGGCCGCGCCGTAGAGCAGCGCCTCCACCGTGTAGGGTCTTCCGAACACGTGAAACAGCACCCGCTCGCCGTAGGTATTGAACAGCGGGTTCACCACCGTCAGCGCGAGAAACATGGGCAGCAGCATGGCAATTCGCTTCCAGCCCGCCCTGCCGCTGAGCAGCAGATAATAAACCGCCGCGCCAATCGCCCCCGCGATCAGGTACGCCGGGTGCTGGATCAGCACGCTGAAACCAATGGCTCCCACAAAAAACAGGAAATTCACCGCCGGGTGGCAGTTGGAAAAAGCGTCCGCAGTCATAGCATCCCCCAAAAAGAAAAAGTCCCCAAATGGGGACTTCACAAAAACCTCCGGCAGGCATCCCCAAGAGCCTTCCGGGAAAAACGTCAGGTCACCGTGTTCCGGCTCTGGACGCCATTTGCCGAAAGTCTTCTCAGGATGTTCCCAATGACTTTCCGCGGCTCAACTGTCCATCTACGGCGGCTTGGTACCGCTGGGATTGCCCCATTCCAATGTGCGACCCGACTTTGTGTTTTTATTCTATGCAGCATATTCTATCATAATCTCCGAAAAACTGCAATGTCTTTCCGCCGCGCATCGTGATTTTTTCCGGTTGAAAAAAATGGGAATCTATGCTACAATATCCGCGCTGTTTGTGAATACCAAATAGCGAACCCCTTCACGCAGCCGTTTCAAGGCAGGCGGGAAAGGAATAACATGATAGGAGAATTGTTATGAACAAATTCAGCATGAAAAAGCTGCTGTCCATCCTTCTGTGCATCGCGCTGATCGCGGCATTGGCGCTTTCCACCGTTGGATGCAGCAAGAATGACAACACCGCGCCTGCTACCACTGCCGAGGCTTCCGGCGTCGTTTCCATGGGCGAGGGCGAGACCAGCTTCCTCTTTAACGTGGTGGATCCCGAAGGCAAGGAGAGCCATTTTGAAATCCACACCGATGAGAAGACCGTCGGCGCGGCGCTGCTGTCCCTTGGCCTGATCGCGGGCGAGGACAGCGAGTACGGCCTGTATGTCAAGACCGTCAACGGCGTCACCGTGGACTACGATCAGGACGGCAAGTACTGGGCATTCTATGTGGACGGCGAGTACGCCGCCACCGGCGTAGACTCCACCGACATCACCGCCGGCGCGACCTACACCTTCAAGGCAGAGTAATTTCCGGGCACAAAGCAGCCGGTAAGATGGTTTTAACCGTCTTACCGGCTCTTTTCTGTTGCAATTCGGGAAAATCATCGTATAATGGTAGTGATATTTTACGGAACAGGAGAAAACGCAATGGAAAACGGCGCGGTGTATTTGAAAAAGGGCGAGGGGCGCAGCATGAAGGCGGGTGGCCCCTGGGTATATGACAACGAGGTGGAGCGCATCGAGGGCGAGCCGCTGGACGGGGATGTTGTCTCCGTCCACGACTACAACGGCTTTTGTCTGGGCAAAGGCTTCCTGAACCGCCGCTCCAAGCTCCGGGTGCGGATGCTGACCCGGAACCGGAATCAGGAAATTGACGAGGATTTTCTCAGAATGCGGGTGGAGAACGCCTGGGAATACCGGAAAAAGGTGGTGGACACCGGCAGCTGCCGGGTGATTTTCGGCGAGGCGGATTTCCTGCCCGGTCTGGTGGTGGACAAGTTCTCCGACGTGCTGGTGGTGCAGTCTCTTGCACTGGGCATGGATCGGTATAAGTCCTTCATTCTGGAAACCCTGAAAGAATTGATGGCGAAGGACGGCATTTCCATTCGGGGCATTTACGAGCGCTCTGACGCAAAAGTGCAGGAGCAGGAGGGAATGCCCCGGGTCAAAGGCTTCCTGTCCGACCCCTTTGACACCAAGGTGGAGATCGTGGAAAACGGCGTCAGATATTTCGTAGACGTGGCCGAAGGACAGAAAACAGGCTTTTTCCTCGATCAGAAATACAACCGCAAGGCCATCTGGCCGCTGTGCCCCGGTGCGGAGGTGCTGGACTGCTTCACCCACACCGGCTCCTTTGCCCTGAACGCGGGTCTCGCCGGGGCAAGCCATGTATTGGGCGTGGACGCTTCCGAATTGGGCGTGGCGCAGGCCCGGGAGAACGCCGCCCTCAACAGTCTTTCCGACCGGGTGGAATTTCTCTGCGCGGATGTGTTTGCGCTGCTGCCGGAGCTGGAAGCCAAGGGGCAGAAATTTGACCTCGTGATCCTCGACCCTCCGGCCTTCACCAAGTCCCGCGCCTCCGTGAAAAAGGCGGTGACGGGCTACCGGGAGATCAACCTCCGGGCAATGAAGCTCATCCGGGACGGCGGCTTCCTCGCCACCTGCTCCTGTTCCCATTTTGTGGACTACGAGCTGTTCACCCAGACCATCGGTCAGGCCGCCCGGAATGTCCACAAGCGTCTGCGGCAGGTGGAATACCGCACGCAGGCGCCGGATCACCCCATTTTGTGGGACGCCGAGGATTCCTACTACCTGAAATTCTACATTTTTCAGGTCTGCGACGAGAAATAACAAACGGGAGCCATCACGTTTTCGTGTGATGGCTCCCGAATTTTATACGAGTTTTTAATAAAACGCTTAATACTATTTCTTACCGCCGCCCAGGCGGTCTGCCGTGAAACGGCAGAATAAAATGATGAAATCATTTTATTAAGGAATAGTATTATACTTCACGTCTTGCTCTATGGAACCGGTACTCCGTCCAGAATTCCAGTCCCATGGGCAGCAGACACAGCGCGGCGTAGCCGGCGGCGGTCACTGCGCTTACGTTTTCCAATGGCTTCCAGATGATTCTAGGATTGTAAAACATCGTCGTCGCCCCAAGGATCGCCCCCATGGCAGTCAGGGTGATGCCGGAAAACAGCGCGATCACGAACGCCCTGTCCCGGTTGTCGAAGCGGTAGATGGAAAATGCCGTCCGTCCCCGAAGCAGACTGCCCCGGGAACGCATGGAATCGGATTCCAGCGCCAGCGCGGAAATCATCCACGTAATCAGCATGGAGAAAATCCGCAGGCAGTTGACAAGTCGTCGAAAAACATTTCCCTGATTGCTTCCCCGGCCGATGCCCTTCTGAGCCAGGTTGATTTTTCTTGCCTCCCGGCCGATTCTCGGAATAAAGCGCAGCAAAATTGTGAGAAACAGCGACAGCCGTGGGCTGACCCTGCCGAACAGGTACAGCACCTTGTCGCTGGACACCACCCGGAACAGGCAACTCAGCCACATGCACACTGCCGCCGCCCGCAGTCCCGTCACCATGCCGTACACGAAGCTTTCCACCGTCAGGTTGTTGCCGATGAAGTTCTGTTTCAGCACCGTCACGCCGAAATGGTGATAGCTGCTGTAATACAGGGCGAAACAAACCACCAGCGGCAGCAGGCACAGGTTGAAGATAACCGCCCGCTTTCCGTTCCGCTTCATGCTGAACGCGAAGGCGCACAGGCAGGAGATGGCGAGAAACACCGGGTGCTGGAAGGCCACGCTTCCGTAAATGACGGCGGCAAAAAACAGGAAGTTCACCGCCGGATGGCAGCTTTCAAAGCCCATCTTCGTCCTCCATCATCCCGTACTGCACCTTCACCCGGTCCAGCTTTTCCAGCAAAGGATTCCCGAAAATCACCATGGTCAGGAACGTGCAGACGCCCTGACAGAGGTTCACCCAGAAGCCGGACACATAACGGGGCCACGCCGTCCGCACATTGATAACCGACAGCTCCAGAAAAACCGAACAGGTGTCCAGCAGCGGCCCCACCAGCAGCAGCGTTGTCAGGAAACCAAACACGCCCATGACGACCGGCTTTCTCGGCAGCCTCCCCTTTGCGAACAGGAAGCCCGCCAGCAGTCCGCCAGCGCCGTAAGCAAACATCTGCCATGGAGTATAGGGTCCCTGACCATAGAAGAAGTTGCTGGCAAAGGCCGAAATCGTGCCCACAAGGAACCCGGTTTCGGGGTCAAAGGCAATACCCGACAGCATGATAATGGCGAAAATCGCCTTGAAATTGGGAATGGGAATAACCACCCGCGCGGCCACCGCCAGAGCGGACAGCACCGCGATGACCACCAGCTCCCGCGCCTGAGGCTTCCGGTTCTCGAAAGCCAGCAGAAACGGCACCAGCGTCTCAATCATGACCAGCGTGCTTGTGACATAGTAGGCGCGTCCGCTGAACCGCAGGCCGAAATAAATCGTTGCGGGGATCAGCAGCAGGAAGGTCAGCAGCATCACGATATGGGACTTTTTCATTTTGCGGTCCCCTCCGTCATCCATCCGCCGCCCACATCCTTACCGAAGCCTTTGCAGGTGTAGCACCAGACGATATCGTCCCCGTTTTCCACCGCGTAGGCCGAGCAGCCGTAATTGGGGAACCAGCCGTTCACCTTGTACATCCAGCCGGATTCTTTGCCGCAGTCGAATTCATACAGGTGGTTGATACCCTCGATGTAGCTGCTGTCGTAAATGGGCGTCCAGCTGTATTCCAGCTGGATATCCGCCGCCGTACAGACCTTTTGCAGCACGTCAAAGACGGTATCCCCCTCAGCGAAGGAAACCTGCGTTCTGGGCAGGATCACCGCGTCTTTGGGAACATAGGGCGCTTTTTCTTTGTCAAGCGTCCTCAAATTGTCCAGAACTGTGTCACAGACGATGGTGACGGTGCAGACGTTCCCCTCCTGCCCCGGGGTGATGAGAGCATTGTCCGGGATCTCCGTAATTTTGTACAGGCTCCCCAGATTGCCGTCTTCCCCGCCCCGCAGGTGAAACGCCGTCAGAAGGCCGGTCACGGCGATCACGACGATCAGCAGAACCATCACGATATTCGCAAGCCGCTTTTTCTTCATCCGCTGTTTCTCCCCGCGAAACTGTTTTTACGCCTCTGTCATTGTGTACAGGGTGGATTTTCCCTGCTCCGCCCGGCTCACGGCCACGAGGGCGTAGAAGCCCTGTTCCGTCGCCATCACGTCTTCTTCCCCATCGAGAATGTGCCGGAACGCGCCATTCTCCGTCCGGAATTCCAACAGCCTGCTTACCAGCGTGTTCCCGCTCTTGACGAACCGGGAGTCGGTCAGGCTGACATCCAGCTCCGTCAGCGCCACGATCACCTGCGCGATGGACTCGCTGCTCTCCGAATCGTAGGCGACAAAGCCGCCGTTTTCTTCCTGCTGCTGAGACAGAACAGTCAGTCCCCGCTCCACCGCGTCCGCCACATCCTGCCGGTCGCGGTATTTGGCCAGCGCCTGCAGCGCCATGGCCGTGATGTCCGTCTCCGCGTCGCCCCCCGCGAACGACCATCCGCCGCCGGGAAGCTCCGCGTTCAGAATATAGTCCACATACCCGTCCCGGGTGGCCTGCGTGGTTCCGGCGGTGTTTTCCGGGATGTCATACGCCCCGCTGTCCAGCGCCAGCAACGCGAAAATGGGGCCGTTGATCCCCTGAAATACCGTCTGATCAAAGTCCGCCAGAGGAACCAGCAGGTTGAATCCGCCAACGTCCGTGGCATTCTTCCCCAGCGCCGTCCACGCCAGAATCACACGGGAATACTCCGTGTACTTTTTCGCGTGGAGCACGCCGCCGTGTTCCGCCGTGTAGGCAGCCACGTTTTCGCCATAAACTTCAAAATATTCCTTCGGTACCGCAACGCCGGAGCGCGCCAGCCCGAATACGGCCCACTCGCCCCCCACGGAGCCGTAGGTTGGCTGCGGGATCTGCTCCATCAGCCATTGGGCAGTCTGTGTCAGTTCCTCATCCGTTACCGTACTTTGCCCCGCAGCTGTCTGAGTTTCCACAGATGCGGTCGTTTCGGCAGTCTCCGTCTGCGGCTTGTCTGCGGCGCAGCCGCAGACAGACAGCGCCAAGATAAGCGCCAGCAAAAGGGCGATCCATTTTTGATTCATAATCTATGCTCCTATTCTTTGGGAAGTCCTGTGTCCCCGACTGCGATCTGATCAGTGCTTCCCGAATCTTCCGTTTCCTTCGGGGCAGCCGCCGGGAACTCCTTCAGAGTTCCCGCGGCATACTGGAGAATCAGCACGGCGTCGCTGCTGTCAATGACTCCGTCGCCGCTGACATCCGCCGCCTTCAAAGAAAGTTCTGTATCAAGGCGCTTCGCTTCATAGTCCAGAATCATCTGGGCGTCGGCCTGATCGACCTTACCGTCGCCGTTGACGTCGCCGAGAAGTCCATCGCCCACGGTCAGATTCAGCGTGACAGCAGGTACCATCGTCTCAACGCCGGAGGTCATCTCTGTTCCGTTTTCTTCATTATGGTACATGACATACGGGAAGGAAATGGCAAACTCCCCGTCGCCGCCATCCAGCGGGTCAGTCTTATACGTCACGTAGGCCGTAACGTCTCTCGTCTTTCCGTTGGCATAGACCGCGGTAACGACCATTCCGGCAGGGTCGAAGGTCTCCCCTTCCGCGTATGCCGTCTTTGCCGGCTGCTGGGTGATCTCAAGACGCTCAATGGCACTTCCGTAGGCCATCAGCCGCGCCGAGTCGTTCTTGAAGTAGACCGTGCCGTATTCGTCGGCGATGGGGCTGCAAATGGCATACTGCGCCTGATCGCCGGTGGGGGTGAACAGCGCATAGGCCGTCGTGCGGCCGCCCTCGGTGGTGACGTAATCCGGCGTTGTCTGCCCGGCTCTGTCTCGCAGAACCCGCAGCTTGCCGGGGGTCATGTTGTCGAAGAAATAGACGTATACGCAGCCGCTTTCCTGCTCATAGGCCGTGGTCAGTAGGCCGCTGGTCTGGGGATAGCCCTGCGTCTCCACGCGGTAGGCAATGCGCCTTGCGCCGACGTCGATCACCGTGATGTTGTGGCCGGAGTACGGGGTAAACTGTCCCGCGCCGGAAACACCGATGTAGGCTCTGCCGTTGTAGACCACAGGGGTCGATGTACTCATGGGAACGCCGCCCACGCCGTTTGCCAGATTCACGCTCCACTTATTCGTCAGCTTCCGGTCGCCGGTCACCTGAACGGAATAGAAGGTGCCGCCCTTGGAGGTGAAATAGTAGGCGTCCGTCCCGGCGTCGTAAACCACCGTACTGCGGATATCCGCGTTCAGGCCGTCCCAGCTGTCCAGCAGCTCGCCCGTCGCGGGGTTCAGAAGCAGCAGCCGGGAAGTCTGGCTGGTGTAGCCGTTTCCGCCGTCGTCCGTTCCCACCAGCAGGAAGTCGTCGGCCACGTAAGCGCCCGCCCAGTAGAAGCCGCCCTTGCTGGTATAGTACCAGGAGGCGCACTTGCTTTCTTTGGACTGCGCCGGGTCCTCATCGGTGATGGACAGGCAGACGAAGTTCGCGTTTCCGGTCTCGCTGTTCCAGAAGCCGGTGTAGAGATAGCCGTTTTTCACCTTCAGCGGGCAGTTGGGCTGTCCGCCCAGTTTATCCGTGTAGATCCAGAGAGATTCCAGTGTGGCCGCATTGAACGCCTGCACCGTGCCGCCGGACAGCGCCACGAAGACCATGCCGTCCGCGTAAACCGGCGGGGTGATGGAGAAGCTGGACTTGTGATCCATGTTTGCCTTTACCTTGACCTCGCCGCTTACGGTGTCCACGCGGTAGATCTTGTCGCCCGCGTAGGTGATGATATCGCCATCAACCAGAATCGGGCTGCCGACGGCATCCGAATCAAAGCCGACGCCCAGCTGGTTTGCCCAGTACAGGGTACCGTCCTGCGCCGCCGTTGGCAGCAATACGTCCGTGACGCCGTTATTGGTGGAAGAACCGCGGAAATCCGCCCACTGAGCCGGGATGTACGGGTCGATGGCGGGATTGGACGCCGCCGGATTCAGCGTCCAGACGATGGTCACCGCGCCGCCGCCCTCCGTCTCGGTGACGGGGTAGGTTTCCGTACCGTTGGAGATCACCAGCGCACCGGCATCGTCCCGGGTCACGGTCAGGGTGCCGGATACGGCTTCATAGCCGTATTTTGTCAGCGCGTAGCTGTAGCTGCTTCCCTCGCACAGCAGATAATTCCCCGCGTTGTCCGGCAGCTGCTGCACGCCGGTGAGAACGTCCCGCAGATGCAGCAGCGCGTCCACCGGTTCCGTCTCGAAGGTCACTTCCACCGGGGGAGATTTCAGAATGTTCAGGGTATAAGTTCCGGTGCCGTCCGGAGCCTTGTTATTTTCCACCGTGACCGTAACCGTCTGGGTGTTAATGGTGCCGTCCAGCGGGATGACCACGCCGCCTTCGGCGGTCACGTCCGTGCCGTCCACCCTGATGCGGTAGCCCACGTCCTCTTCGCCGTAGCAGGCGTTCTCCTCGTAGCGGGAAAGAAACAGCTCCAGATTCTGCGCCGCCATGGAGACCGTCACGGAATAGGTCTTCACACCAGGCGTAAAGCCCTTGGTTCCATCCTCTTTTTCCAGTGCAGCGGCAGCGCCGTCGCACTGGGCTGTCATGTCTTTCAGCGTCAGCGTGCGGTCAAAGCGCGTTACATAGTCCTGATAAAAAGTAACACCGTTCTCTTCCTTTGTCAAGCGTATGGTGACCGTGCCCGCAACGGGGTTCTCCTTCATCAGCAGGCGGTTCAGCAGGGTGCCGGAAGATGCGCCGGAGGGTAGATCAACGGTTTTTTCCTTCCCGTGGTACAGGCTGCCGCTGAATACCTGATTATAAATTGCCTGAATGCTGACATTTTTCTCTCCGGTCGCCGCCCAGGCGTAGACCATATGCTCCGTATCTTCATAGGAAACCCTGTAGCTGTGATTCTCCGGGGTGAAGGAAGCGTCGGTTTTCAGGGAATTTTTGGAGGCCGCACCGGCTTTTTTCCCGTAGGCCAGACTTGTCAGCCAGTCGCTCATGGAACTGAAATCCACGATGATGGTGCTGTTGGCCACCTCCTCAAGGGAGAAATCGTCGGTAATGTGATAATAGGTATTTCGGGTCGCGACATAGTGGTAGGTCTCCCCGGGAACCAGAATGTACCGGTAGCGGTTCTGGGTCGCGGACTCCCGGAGTGTCGTATAGGGCATCACAACGCCGTTGCTGTTGACCACCTCGACAGTCACGGAACGCTCCGACAGGAAGGACAGACTTTTGCCCTCGCCCGGCTGAATTGTCAGGGTGTAGGTGCTGGAATAGCCGTTGGCGGAAACCGTCACAGGGATGACCGTCTCGCCGGAAACATCCACCGTCACGCCGTTTGCCGCGTTCTTACCATTGACCGTTACGGTGTAGCCGGTTTCCAGCGGCTGCCCCGTGATCGTCACTGCCGTGACCGTGTTCAGAACCTTATAGGTATATTCCATGGTATCCGGTGCGAAGGGAATGGAAGCCGCCTGATCTACGCCGATCTGGTCTTTCACCTGAATGGACGCCAGCGTGGGAACGCGGTCAAAATGAACCGTGTAGTCCTGAGAATAGGTATAGCCGTCCTCACTCTTACTGCTGAGCCGGTAGATCACGGTATTGCCCGCCGCACCCCGCGACAGCACGCTGTAAGCGCCGCTGGTCAGAGACTGAAACGCAAGCGCCTTTTCCATCCGTTCACCGGTGCTTGCCAGCGTGTAAATGGCGGTCAGGGTCGGGATCTCGGACAGCAGGCCGGTATCGTACTCCGCGTAGGTGTAGACCGAGCCGGTAAAGGTGTCCAGCACCGGAACGGTCACTTCCCTGTCAGACCACTGCCCCAGCTGCCATTCTTCGTCCGTAAATTTATTATCCTTGTTGGTTTCCTCGCCGAAGCTTCCGGAAACGCGGAAGGTGTCGGTGATCAGCCACTCCGACCGGGGAAGCTCTGCCGATACCGTCGCTGCGGCGCTGACCGTGATTTTGCCTTCCACCCGCAGTCCCGTCTGCTCGACGCAGAAGGTGTAGTCGCCCTTGGGCAGCTCCAGAACGCCGTCGCCGTCGTCCGTCCACTGCTTTCCGTAGGCGTTTACCGCCGTGATGGAAACGCCGTGGTAGTTGTCGTCGGAATACGCCGCCGAACCGTCTGTGAAGCGAACTGCGTAATGCTCGCCGGTGAGGGTGTTTTCATAGTTCCTGACCGCGTCATTCAGATTCGACGCGAGGGTCTTGGCGGACTCGCTGTTGATGCCCACGAACAGATCCCGGGCGGTATCATATTCCTTTTTGGCGGCCGCCTGAACGTCGCTGCCCTTTTTCTTATAGTCCGCCATGGCGGTCATCAGCTGCTTCAATCCGTCGCTGGGCTTGCTGTCCATATCCTCGCTGAAGCGCAGATAGCCGATGGACGCCGCGCTGACGGACAGGTCGTAGTTACCGTTCTCGTCGCTGCGGGTAAAGTTGCCCGTCACGCCGTCAATGGCTGAGATCATGCCGGTATCCAGCCCTGTGAAGGTGTGTCCGCTGGCGCTCAGCGCCTGCGCGGCGGTCTGCCCCGACGTACAAGAAATGTATTCCGGCGCGATGACCAGCTTTCCGCCGGCCTCCACCACGAGAATAAACCCGTTTTCCGCCGCAAGCGCCGTTACCGGCAGACAGCCGATGAGCAGCAGTGCGGAAAGCAGCAGGCACGCAAGGCGCTTTCTCAAGTTCTTCATACTATGTTCTCTCCTTAATACAGGCACTGAATCCATTTTATCCACACCCGGTGGTACCATTTTACATTCTTTTTTAGACTTCCCTGCGTATCGGCGTAGAATTTCAGCGCCGATTCTCGCTGCTCCTGCGTGAGTGCGTGGCTGCTGAACATGGCGCGGTCATTCAGGCGGATGGCTTCTGCCAGCGCCGTCGCGTAATCGTCGCCGAAGCGCTGCTTTGCAGGCTCGCACAGCGCCCGCATGGAGCCGTTTCCTCTGCGCAGACCCAGCTTTTCCATCAGCGCCGCCGTGTCCGCGAAAATCCAGCAAACGGCTTCGTTTATGTCCTCCAGCTGGTATTTCTGTTCCCTGCGCCTGCGGATCAGCTTTCTTCTGAGCAGCAGGAGCAGGAACAGCAGAAGCACGATCAAAAGCACCCACAGCACACCCAGCAGCATGGCCTTGGCGATTTTGGTCACGGTGCCGCCATCCGGCTCAGGCTCCTGTGTCCCGTCCTCTTCGGGGGTCGTTTCCTCCTCCGGCTGAGTCTCCGACTCGGCATTGTCCGAATCTCCTTCGTCCGTGTTTTCCTCCGGCTTTTGTTCCAGCATTTCTCCCAGTCCGGGAGTCAGCTCCATGGGTATCCAGCCGATCCCGTCCTGATAGACCTCCGCCCACGCCCGCGCGCAACGGCTGTCCACGGTCAGAGGCTCATCCGCCTGAGCATCTGCGGCCATTTCTTCCGAAATGACATACCCTTCGGCGTAGCGTGCCGGAATTCCAAAATAGCGCAGGGTCATCACCGCCACCGTAGCGTACTGGAAGCTCGTCCCCTCCGCCGCGGTCAGGGGCAGCTCCATATCCTCCGGCGTTCCTTCCTCCGGGAAGCACCGGCTCAGGAACGTCAGCGTGCAGGCCTGTGCCTGCGGCAGGGTGAGATTTTCCCGGGAGCCGTAGCCCGCCGTGATTTCGTCCCAGTATTGCCCCAGCAGCTGCGTCACGCTTTCCGGAACCTGAAGATAATTGCGGTACACAAAGCTGCGGTACGCGCTTTCCGCCCTCCGGTATTGCAGCACCTGTGCATCATCGGTGGTTTGCAGCCGCGACAGGGTCTGCTCAATGCCATTCCCGCCGCTGGTTACCACGGAGTACCGGTACGTCCTCTCCCCGTCGGAGGGAGGGCTGTCCTCTTTCAGGTTTTGCGCCGGTAAATTTCCCGTATCCCGCAGGGAGAAGGGAACATATTGGTAAGCGCTGCACGCGCCGATATTCTGAATGGAAACGCTGCCCGTGCCTCTGTCCGTTCCGGCGGCGGCCGACGCATACTGTGCCGCCGGGTGAAAGGCGTTTTCGTTCAGCCAGTATAAAAGCGCCTGATTCTGCGCCAGAACGGCAGAGTCCACCGTGCTCCAGATGTCGCCTTCCAGCGTAGCCCCGGTGAATCCCCGCAGGTACAGTGCTTCCGGGTTCGACATGGTCACTTCCAGTCCGGCCCGGGTGCCGTTCTGCTTCTGGTAATTCGTAAAGTCACCCTCGGGCAGCACGGTATTTTTCGTCTCGTAGCGATAGGCATGAATTGCCTTGCGGCTTTCTTCGCCGATTTTCTGCGTCCAGCTTTGCACACCGGGAACCGACGCGCACAGAAACAGCAATCCCGCCGCAATTCCGCAGAGAATCCAGCCAAATGTGACCGGGAACGCCGCTTTCCGGCTCTGCCACCCGCTGTAAGTAAGAATCAGCACGGCAGCCGCCAGCGCGGCCAATCCGGGAAGCACCTCGTCGGTCTTGAAAACCGCCATCCCCGCCAACGCGGCGGCGGGCAGCAGCGCTGCCAGCGCCACCGGTGCCCAGCTGCTCAGCCAGCAGCAAATCAGCGCTATAGCGCTTGCGGCCGCCACGGCAAACAGCGTCAGGCACAGCCCGCTTTTCTCCGCCGGAAGCTGTGTCTCCCACTCAGGGAGCACCCAGCCCGTTCCGGCTGTATAAGTATTGCGCATCTGATTCCAGAACAGGCGATAGCCTTCCAGCACCTGCTGTCTGCAAATGAGAACCAGCAGAAGCAGGACGGCCAGCGCGGCAAGGAAAAACCACTGCTGCTTCTGAAACCGGATGGTCACGCCATAGGCGATGCACACGTATCCGCCCGCCGCCAGCAGGATTGGCAGCAGATTTCCCGTCCGAAACCCGGCCAACGCCGCAAGCGCAAACATCAGTGCCGCGCAGGCGAGCATCGCCGCCAACGTCTGGAAAATCCATGCGCCGTCCGACGAATTCTCAGGCTGACGCAGGTGCATCCCCTGTTTTATTTTTGAGGTCAAGGCTTTCGCCTCCCTTATACGGGTTTTTAATAAAACGCTTTTAAGCGTTTTATTAGGCCGCAGGATTGCGGCCAGCGGCATTGCCGCTAAAAACGAAGTCAATACATTTCTTACCGCCGCCCCGGCGGTTCGCTGTGAAACAGCGCAATAAAATGATGAAATCATTTTATTGAGAAATCGTATTATATGTCAATTTCTCCCAGTTGTTCCCGATACCGCCCCACGTCGAAGGGGATGCTCCCCTCCAAAGGCGATTCGCCGCAGAGCAGCGCCGTGACATGCCCCAGCCGCTGCATCTGCAATACATCGGCGCAGGGTTCCTCCCCGATGTACACCATATGGCCGCACAGAGCATCCGGCCGGGTCTGCACCAGCAGCGACGCGCCGCCGACACCATCCTTCCTTCCGGCGGCGCACAGCAGCCGGGGGATAACGCCGACCAGATCTTCCATGCCGCGAATCTCATGCAGGACGCAGACATTGCTGTCCGTATCGTTCCATCCGAGGGTGAACTGGACGCCGCTGTCCGACAGGCTCCGGCACACGGACACCACCGTTTCCGCCTGCGCGTCAATGCGTTTGACGCTGCCGGACTGCCCCGTTCTCTCCCAGAACACCAGCACATTGCGGGTGATGGGCAGCGCCGGGTCACGGACGATCAGCCGGTCAAATTTTCCGCTGAGTTTCCAGTGGATCTGCCGCATACTGTCGCCGGGGACGTATTCCCGGATCTGGAACGTCTCCGTCAGGTCGGCGCCGGGCCGCTCCTGAGAATAGGTGTCGCTGTCCTCCTGACTGTCGGGATTGGGGATCAGATTCACCCGAATGGGGAAGGTGTCCGGCTGCGCCGTCATGTGCGCTTCCGCGCTGCATCCGCAGGGGACGCCGATGAGGCCGAAACAGTCGTAGAGCTTCACCTGCTCCACGGAAATCCGGATGCGTCCGCAGTATTCGCTTCCCAAGCGCAGGGACGTGCGCCGCTGCCCTTTCAGGAACGCCCATGTCATGACATTCTGGGTACAGCGCTCGCCGTTCAGCTGATTCCGGGTCGTTACCCGGCAGCGGATACGCAGGGCGGGCAGCAGCGTGGGGTTTTCCAGACAGATCGTGACGCCGCCCTCGTCCCCTTTCCGCACCACGGCGGGTGCTTCCACCCGCACCCGAAGCCGTTTTCTCAGGAAAAGGTGGATCGGAAGGCTGCCCAGAGGCAGAACCAGCAGCGCCGCCGCCAGAGCCAGCGCGCCGCTGCTCCCGTAATACAGGGTAAGCCAGACGCAGATGCCCTCCAGCACCGCCCAACCCAATTTCATTGCGATCATAAGCAGTACCTGCTTCCGTTCGTTGTTTCGTTTATTGCTTAATCACCGGCATTTTAACGGAATCCAGAATGGCGGCAATGACCGTCTCCGACCGCTCCTCCATCATTCTTGCCTTGGTGGTCAGCACCAGACGGTGGCAGCACACATCCGGGAACACGGCGGCCACATCCTCCGGGATGACGAAGTCCCGGCCGTTGAGGTAAGCATAAGCCTTTGCCATACGGCACACCGCCAGCGCGCCGCGGGGGCTGACGCCCAGCTGCACCATGGGGTGCTCCCGGCTGGCCTGTGTCAGCCGGGTGACATACTCGTAAACGGCGTCCTGAATTTCCGCTTTCGCCGCTTCCTGAATCAGCGCCTGCAACTGCTCCCGGTCAACCACCGGGGTCACCCGGTTCAGGGGGTTTTCCGTGTGTCTGTCCCGCAAAATGCTGATCTGGCTTTCAAAATCGGGGTAGCCCATGCTGATCTTGATCATAAACCGGTCCATCTGAGACGGCGGCAGCATCTGCGTTCCCGCAGAACCCACGGGGTTCTGGGTCGCCAGCACCACGAAGGGCTGGGGCAGCTCATAGGTCTTGCCGTCCACCGTCACGTGCAGTTCTTCCATTGCCTCCAGCAGGGCGGACTGGGTCTTGCTGGAGGTGCGGTTGATCTCGTCGGCCAGAAGCAGATTCGTCATGACCGCGCCGGGCTTATAGACGAAGCTGCCGCTTTCCTTGTCGTAGACTGAGTAGCCGATAATGTCCGACGGAACGGTGTCGGAGGTGAACTGAACGCGCTTGGTGTCCAGTCCCAGCACCTTGGCAAAGGTCATGGCCGTGGTGGTCTTACCCACGCCGGGAACGTCCTCCATCAGCACATGACCGCCAGCCAGAATTGCCATCAGGATTTTCTCAACGATTTCGTTTTTACCCACAACGACCGTTTCGATCTGCCGCAGGATCTCAGGAATTTTCTCATTCATTGTGATTCCCCCTATTTTTTATGCATCTTTGGGAAAAGCCAGTTCAGGAAGAACATACGCACGCTGTACGTATCCTCTCCGGTTGTCCGGTAGTCTTCCGCGCCGCAGACCTCACAGGAGCGGACTTCCTCCCCGTCTCCTGCGGGCGTCCACTCGCCCCAGCTGTGGCCGGTGGCCGGGAGCGGGTCTGTGTGGGTATCGCCGCAGTCGCAGATATACTCGACGTAGCCGTCCTCCGTGCAGGTCGGGTCAACCCGATGCGTCTCATGGTAGTCGTGCTCGTGCGGCACATGATCCGGGTCTTCCGCGCCGCAGTATCGGCAGAAGCCGTCCACGTAATCATGATATTCGTCGAAGGTGCCGGGCTTCGTCATGTCATAGCCGCAGCTGTCGCAGTGGTACACGATTCTCTGGCAGGTAGCTTCCTGAATCGTCAGGGCGCCGCCGCAGATTTCTTCGTGGAGCACATAGCAGATACGGCACTCATAATCGTCCCAGTCCTCACTATATGTGTACTCATGATTTCCGCGCCCAAATTCCTCGCCGCAGGTCGAGCATTTCTGATAGTGCTCCAGCGCCGTGTGGTTCCAGCGATTGTCCAGCGTGTGCCCCTTCGCTTCGGCTTCTTCTTCCTTTTCCATGCCGCAGACGCTGCATCTGACCGTTCTGACGCCCGGCTCGGTGCAGGTGGCGGTGTTGGTGCCTTCCACTTCTTTCCAGAAATGCTGCTCCGCCGCGCCGCACTCCGCGCAGACGTGGCTGTCCTCCGTGTCCCCGGCGTCGTATGTCCAGTTGTGGGGGAGCGGGTCGCCGATGACCGCCTGACAATCCTCGCAGAGCAGAATATGGGTTCCGTCCTCCAAATCCTTGTAGGTCATATGCGCGTGGGGGCAGTCCTGAACCATGCCGCAGCAGCGGCACACGTAGCGAACGGAGCCGTCCGGGTCTTCCACCTCTTCCATCTGATGTCTGGGAGTGATGTCACCATTGATTGCCGTAACACAGTAGCCCACAATATTGCCGTAATTGTCGCTGCCGCCGCCAATGTCCCAGCCATAGGCCAAGGTGTAGCGCAGTGTCAGCACATCTCCGTCCTTCAGACGCACCGCAGACATGGACTGACCCGGGTAATAGCTGCCGCCTATCGAGTACATCCACCCGGAGCCGCTGGTATAATCGAACTCGCCGAAGGTGCTGCCGGAGCCGACGCTTTTGTTCAGTCCGTTGCGGTACAGGCAGCGCCACAATGCGGCAAGGCCGGTTCCCGCGCCGAACCGGGCGTCGATGGCATCCAGCACTTCCTCTTCCGTGCTTCCCGGCCAGACCGCATCTTCCAGTGCATCTGCGTGATAGTCGGTATTCAAACTTCGCAGATAGAAACCAGTGTCCAGCGTCCCGCCATAGTCGCCCCGCCAGCCGAGAGTATCGCTTGCCGCACCGAAGGGTTCGCCGGTGTCCTTTCCCATGATCGCCTTGGCGACCACATAGGAAATCGGCTCGTCCGCCAGAACCTCATAAGGGATAGGGCCGACAACACCGACCCCCAGCACCGTCATGTCCACATAAATCGTCGCGTCCCCGATTTTCTGTCCGGGTTCTACGCGGAAACCATTCAGCGTCAGCTCCGCTTTCCCCCAGTTGCCGTAAGCGTCTTCGGCGTAAACATAGAGGGCATGTTCCTTTCTGTCCCCCGTCTCCGGATTAGACGGAAACAGGCCGTACTCCCAGGCATCCCTGGAGGAGGTAGGATCCGTGACCTCAATTCCATCCAGCGTAACCTGAATATATTCATTCGTCCCCTTTGCCGGAATGCTGACCGCATTTCCTGCCGCATCTTTTCCCTGCGCGGAAACCTTCAGAATGGTTATGACTTCGTTGGGAATTTCATCCTGATCTTTGAGGTTCAAAAGGATTTCTATGCTGTTCGTTCCCTTATGCTTGTAGGGAACATTGATTTTGAAGGTATACTGATTTCCCGAGTCGTCCTTTGCTTCGACCGTAAAATTGTTCTGTCCGGTTTTTCCTTTATTCAGGAGAAGCTGAACCGTGTCCGATGCTTTCAGGGTCCGGAGTCTGTTGCCATTGCCGGTTCGTGTACACTTGACGGAGGTGATCTTAGCGCTGTCGGCATCGGAGCCGACAATGGACATTTCATATTCCAGAAATCCATCGGTCAATTCGTCATCATACACGGTATCCGCCGTTTTGGACTGCTTATTCTGGCAGAAAATCTCTCTCCGACTGCCATCATTGAGCGTATAACTCATTTGCAGTGTGACATCATTTCCGACGTGCAGAATGACTTCAAAGTGAGCCGTATGACCGTTTGCAAGAGCGGAAACCGAAATCCGATATGTATTGGAGGTTTCACCCGTCGGCATTTTTACAGCAAAGGAACCCTGTCCTTTTTTGTAATCCAATTCATCGCTCTCGCCTGTTCCAACGGAGATATAGCTGGCATTCAAAATTTTTGCGCCCGCGCTTTCGGCATCTCTGCCGACCAGTTTCATCTCGTAGCCAATCACACCGGACAGCTGGTTGTTCTTGATTTTATCCGTAACACTGCCATTGGGCAGGCAAAGCAGCGTGCCTTTGTGATTGCCGGTTCCCCGCCATGTAAAGGAAAGCTGCACATCCGGTAGCTTCTGATACGTGATCTTGTAACGGAAAAACACATCCCGTTCCGCAGTCCTGACCGTAAATGAAAAATCGTAAACTTCTTTGTCCGTTCCCGCTGCCGGATTCATGATCAATGAGTCGCTGGGCCACTTCAGTTCTCTTGCCGTCTGGGTGGATTCCGTAATGGAGATGCCATTCACGATCTTTGCATCCTGCGCCTGTGTTCCGGTCAGGCTTACGCGAAACCGGAACAAGTCCTCGTTCAGCTCATAGCTGCTTACGGAAAACGCCTGCGTATTGCCTGCGGCACAGGCAATGCCCTTTGCGTTCCAGGTCAAGACCAGCGACAGCTCCGAGGGAGAAACTTCCCCGCCGTCCGCCCCCTGGTTTCCGTCCTCCTGACCGTCGCTACCATCATCCGTAGAGGAATCTGGCTGTGTTTCTTCCGGTCGGGTCTCGCTGGCCTTGTCATTCGGCTCTGTGGATTTTTTCTGACCGCCGCTGGGAACCGAAATGGTGTTCAGCTGCTCCAAATTCTCCCCCAGCTTCAGCACCGTGATCTCCCGGACGCCCTCCCCTTGCAGGGGGTCATCCGGCTGGGCCTCCTTCAGCCCCGTTCCCGGAAGCCACAGTCCCAGCAGGATCGCGGCGATCAGCACTGCGCACAGGCCGCCCCGCAGATATTTGCTGTGAAATAATGAATTCCAATCCATACTGCCATTCCTTTTGTCTTCGGAATTTGCCCCAATTCACGTGTCTCCGCAGAATGCACGTGTGCCCCACCCGGAAAAATCCGGGTGGGGACGCATGAACTTATAGCCACTTTGCGTAGAGTGTCATATTATCTTCAACCTTGTCGTTATCAAAATCCCAGCGCTTGGTGCAGCTCTCATCTGCGTACCATCCGGCGAAGGCTCTGCCCGGACGAACCGGCTGCTCGGGACGTGTCACCGGACTGCCCTTCTTCACCTTCTGATCCTTGACTTTGCTGTCGCAGCCGGTCTCGAAGTGAACCGTCTTTCTGCCCAGCAGCAGGAGGAGCAGGAGCAGAAGCAGCAGACCAAGCAGGCCCAGCCCCAGCAGCCACCACAGGCCGCTGCCGGTGCCGTCAGCATCCGTCTCAGGCGCGTCGCCCTTCTCCCATCTTGCGTACAGGGTCACATTGCCCTGAACGGTGTCGGTGTCAAAATCCCACGGATTCTGGAGGTCGATATCCGAATACCAGCCCACCAGATGGTAGCCCTCCCGGGTAGGATTGTCCGGCCGCTCCACGGTCTCGCCGTACCGGACGGTCTGGCTGGGAACCGCCGTGCCGCCGTTTGGCTCAAACGTGACCGTGCAGTCGGTGGAAATGATGATGGTCACATCCTGACAGGACGCCTTATATTCATCGGTTCCGTCCTTGGTGGACACCAGATAGTCCTGATTCGTGATCTTGGACACGCCGGACGTGGCGATCACCTTCAGCTTGAAGGAGCCGACCAGACGCTGGGCGTTCCATTCCTCGCCGCCGGACAGGGACACAAAGTTCATGTAAAATTCCCGGTAATTGTCCCGCAGGCCGATGTCCGTCGTGGAAATGCCGTTGCTCAGCAGGGCGCTGCCCTCCACCAGTTCGAAGAAATTGCTGTCGTAGCGAATTTCGTTCTGCATACCGTACATGGTGTAGGCATCGCCGCTGTCCGACCGTTTCAGGTTGAAATCCACCTGAATGATGTCGCCGGGCTGTACCTCTTTCTTATCGCTGCCGTCCACGGACAGCTCGAAGAAGAAGTCACGGGCGTTATCCACTGCCATCGCCGTGGGAATGCAGGTCAGGAAAAGCATGACCGCAAGTAAGCAGGACAGAACTTTTTTCATCATATTTCGCTCCTTTTCTGTGGGTCGGGTCATTCCTGACCGCCCGATACGATCCCATAAATTGCCATTATGTCAAGCGCGTTGATCATACCGTCCCGGTTGACATCCAGACGGTCAAGATCCTCTTCCGAGAAATCCGTGCCGCTTATCACAGCTCTGTACAGGCCCATGACGTCAAGCGCGTTTACCGTTCCGTTCTGGTCATAGTCTCCCACCAGAACCGTCGATACGGTTCCGCTCACGGTCGTGACGGGAATGGCGTCAAATACAGACAGCAGCCGTTTGTTGCTGCGCATATACTGCACCACCGGCTGCACCGCCGCAGTGCCGGAAAAATCCCCACTGACCCGGAACGTGACCGTGAACAGAATTCCGTCTGCCGTCGCGGCTTCTTCCAGAGCAGCCGTGACGTAGCCAAAGGTCTTCTCGTCCGTACCTGTCCATTGGGTATTCACGGCAACCGTCGTGCCGCAGAGATAGGGCGTTTCCCCTTCCGCCGTCTGGATGCTCAGCAGCTCCAGCTGCTCCCGGTCATAGTCCAGAGCAATGCCGAAATTGGTAAAGCCCCGGTTCCCAGAAATGCGGATGGGTACAGTCACAGTCCCCCCCGCCGTCGCCGACACGGAATCGGCGGACACGGTGCAGTCCGCGATCTCCGCCGCCATGGCCGTCACGGCCAGCGCGAATATCAGTGCGATGGCCAGAATGACACTGGTGATTCTCTTCATATGTCACGCTCCTTGCTGTCCGCTGAGAATGCGGTTGACGATCCACACCGCATCCTTTACGTCCACCTTCCGGTCTCTGTTGACATCTGTGTTCAGGAATTTGTGCATCACCATGCTTACCAGCGTGTATCTCGCGTTGTACACGTCGTGGTCGAGATGTACGTCGTCCACATCGATGCGCCCGCTGAGATCAACGTTGCCGGAGTAGTCGATGGAGGCGGCGGCCTCCCCTTCTCCGATGATGATACTGTTCCGGGCAGTCCGCACGACCTCTTTTTCATCAGCGGAGGAAATCACCAGCCATGCGTAGGCGTTGTAGGCTTCCGACCAGTACATATTCTGTCCGTCGTACATGGGGACATGCCCATCTTCAACGCTGCCGCTGTAAGTCACAAGGTACATGCTCTGCTTATCCAGCGTGACGTATACGTTGACCTCCACCGGGGCGCCCTTCGTAATCGTGATGGTGATATCTCCTGTAACCTCGCTGCCCGAAATACGGTAAATATTCTTTTTACTGTCGTAGGTACACTTGACGGTGACGCCGTTGACCCTTGCGGAAACGTCGTAATCGGTATCGTCCTTACGATCAATGCGGAATGTATAATCCGAACCGCGCCGTGTGGTTTTCCTGCCCACCGCGTCGTCCGCGCCGGAGCCGATGAAGCTGACCGACACATACTTGGCAGAGCTTCCGCCGCCTGAGCCGCCGCTGGAGCTTCCGCCGCCGGAATTGATCTTGGTTTTCTGCGCGGTGACGACAATGTCGCCTGTGACGGCCGCACCCGGGATCACGTAGCCGCCGTTCTCCGCCTTGTAGCCGGTGTAAGATTTTCCGCCGATGGTCACACGCAGAACGTAGCTGTATCCGGCCTTCCGGTTCAGCTTGAAATGGTAGGGTGTGTTATAGGCCGCAGTTTTTTCGCCCGACAGATCCTCACCCTTGAATGTTACCTTGTAGGTCTTGGGGGTTCTGTTCGCCTTGACCGTGATATTTCCGTTGATCTCGCTGCCGGGGATGGTGTAGGTGCCGTCGCCGTTATCCTTGACCGTGACGTCCTTGCCGCCGATCTTCGCCGAGGGCTTATAATCATAGTGAAGCGGATCTGTCGCACGGAAGGTATAATCCTCCCCTGCCGCCGCGCTCAGGCTGTCAGAGGTCAGCCCCTTGTCCAGCGTCACGGTGTACCCCGGCTGGACGATGAACTGGGTAGTACTTCTCCTGATTGTAGCTGAGGGCGCATTCTTGGTGGGGGCGTTTGTGCCGGTGTCGATCTTCGCCGAGGAAATCACAACCTTTGCAGTCCCCGCCGCCTTTGTCTTGAATGTCAGGGTTACGACCTTCGTGGAAGCGGACTTATCCGCGCCGTAGCCGATAACGCGGATGCTTCCGCTCTTTTCGGTTACCGAAGCCCCTTTATCCGCCGCCTGACCGGACACATAGGTCAGCCGCGCGGTGTCATAGGTCAGCACCAGATCATAGGCATTGTACTTTCCCCCGGAGGCGGACACGCTCATGCTGACGGTCTTCCCAGCATCCGTAGTCTGATCCGGCGAAGCGGCGACCGAATAGCGCGTTTCCGCGGCACAAACTCCCATGGGCAGGGCGGACAAAAGCATTACAAAAGCAAGCAGGCTGGACAAAATTCTCTTTTTCATAAAATTCACATCCTACGGCAAAGGTGTCGGAAATTCACAGCTGTCCCCACTTTCCATAGGGACACCTGTGACCCTCCGAATTCTGCGGTCTGGCCTCCCCCGCCTTTCACGGCGGGGGAGGCACTTTGGTTTCGGGTCAGAAGACCCGGTCATTCAGGAAATCACTTGATGAGGTTGACGATAGCGGTAGCGTCAGCGGTATTGACCTTCTTGTCGCCGCTCACATCGGCATTCAGGAACTTCAGCATGGAGACAACATCGAAGCTGCTGTACTTGGTGTTGTACATATCGTAGGTCAGCTGAGCGTCGTTGACGTCGGTCAGGCCGGTGCCGTTCACATCGCCGCTGTAATCCACGGTTCCGGCAGAGGTGCCTTCCGCGACCTTGACCTTCGCAGCGGCTTCCGCCTTCACAGCCTCCAGATTATCCGCAGAGATAACCAGATAAGCGTATGCGTTGTACTTCTCGGAGAAGAACATGCTCATGCCGTCGTACTTGGCAACCTGACCCTCGGGGAGAGTGCCGGAAGCGGTCACAAGGTACATGACCTTGCCGTCCAGAGTGAGGTATTCAACGACGTCCACAGCAACAGCCGCGGTCTTGGTCACTTCGATGGTGATGTTGCCGGTGATGGTGGAGCCGGGGATGGTGTAGCTGCCATCGCCGTTCTTGACCACCTTGTCGGTCACATCCACATCGCCGACCTTGACGGTAGGCTCGGAGTAATCGTAGCCTTCTTCCTTATCGACGGTGAAGGTGTAATCCTGACCCTTGGTGGCGGTGTCGCTGCCCTTTACGTAATCGGGCTTGGTGACGGAAACCACGGAGGAGGGCTTCACGGTCTTGGTGACGCTGATCACGATGTCGCCCTTGATGTCGGTGCCGGGGATGGTGTACTTGCCATTCTCAGGAGTACCCAACGTGTAGGCCTTACCGCCCACGGTCACGGTGGTGTTATAGGTATAGTTGCCGTCCTCGGTCACGGTGAAGGTGTAGTCGGTGTTGTAAGTGGCCTTATCGGCAGCGGTCACATCGCCTGCGCCGGTGCCTTCCACGGTGACATTGTAGCTCTTGGGCGTCATGGCGGCATTGATCACCAGATTGCCGGTGACACCCGGGATGGTGTAGGTGCCGTCGCCGTTGTCGTCGGCAGTGGTGGTCTCGCCGCCCATGGTGGCGGAGATAACGTAGTCGTAGTTGTCCGCGTCGATAGCGGTGAAGGTGTAGCCCGCGCCGGGAGCGACGGTGGATTCACCGGACAGGCCCTCGCCCAAAGTGACGGTGTAGCCGGTCACCTTGATCACGGTGGTGTCGTCCAGGAGGAAAGCCGCAGGGGCGTCGCTGCCGACGGCCTGAGAGCCGATGTCAACCTTGGCAGAGGTGATCTTCACTTCCGCTTCGCCCGTGCCCTTGGCGGTGAAATTCAGGGTAGCGGCGGGGGTATCCAGATTCTTGTCATCGCCGAAGCCGATCACACGGATGGTGCCGGGAACGTCTTCCTTCACGACTGCCAGAGCGTCGGCGGCGGTGCAGGAATTGTAGGTCAGCTTGTCGGTGTCATAGGTCAGGGTCAGATCATAGGCGTTGTAGGTGGTGATGATGCTGTCGCTGTTGGAAACATTGATCTTGACCTCGGCGCTCTCGCCGACGGTGACAGTCTTGTCCTCGGAAGCGGAAACTGCGTAGCCGGTGAAAGTGGGGGCTTCCGTTGCAGCCACGTCCACGGAGCCGGGAGCAGTGGCAACATTCATGATGGCGTCGCCCTTATAGTCCGAAATGACGATGTTGGTCAGCTGGAAGTGATATTCGCCAGCCTTCAGGACCTTGAACTTCAGCTCGCAGAACTGCCCCTTGGGGATCACGGTCTGGCTGGTCAGGTCAAGCCACGTCAGGCGGATATACCGCGCGCCGGTGGTCTTATTGGTGTTGTGGTTGGGTGTGAAAGCGGTGTTTGCGCCCACGTACTCGAACAGATCCTGATCGTAGTACAGGTCCATCTGGAAGCATCCGCATTCGGCGATATTGCCGCTGGCGTTCAGATAAATACTGAATTCCTCGCCAACCGCCGGGTTGGCCTTGCTGGCCGTCACGCTCATGGTTTCCGTGGTCTCCACGGCGGAGGCGGTGATCGCCATGCCGAGAACCATGACTACCGCGAGGAGCAGGCACATGGATTTCTTAAAAATTTTCATAACATCCTCCTGTCAGAAGTTGTCTTTTTGCTTTGAGTCAAGTACCGGTAAGGTGGGGTTTGCCGGTCAAAACAGGATATTCCGGCCGGCAAACCATCTGCTGGATCAGTTGTCGCTCTTGATGATGTTGTACAGCGCCATCACGTCGCGGGCATCGATCACGCCGTCGCCGTTGACGTCTGCAACAGTGGCGTCGAGGTCATCGCCGGAGTTGATCGCGTTGAACAGAGCCATTACGTCGGTGGAGTCGATCACACCGTCGCCGTTGATATCGCCCTTTACGACGGGCTTCTCGTGGATGGTCAGGCGGATGCCGCCGGGGGTGGAGCAGATGACGCCGGAGTTCTCCTTACCGGGCTGGCCGGCCAGAGCAAAGATATACTCGCCGGGAGCCAGAGTGCTGGTATCCACGACCAGGCTGCCGTCAGCTTCCGCATTTCCCACATACTGCCATGTGGTCACGTCGCCGGAAACGATATCGTTGACAGGCGTGCAGTAAACACTGGGGCTGTAGTCGATGAGGGTGTGGGCAGTGTTGTAAGAACCATACATGTCAGCGCCCGCATGGTACAGCTCCAGCTTGATCTTGTCGCCCTGAACGGGATCCGTCTTGTCGGCTACGATGTAATTAAAGATGCTGGTGGTATCATTGAAGAAGCTCCAGTCGGTGAAGTGGCCGAGGGTGACGATGTCGCCGTCGCGGAGCAGGATTTGATCGCATGTGCTGCCCCAGCCCGCAGAGGCCAGAGGATACTCGTAGTTCAGATAGTAGTTCAGGTTCAGGTCGTAATTCCAGATATTCTGCAGGAAGATGGAGCCCGTAGAACCGGTGTAACTGAAGATATCGGTGCCCATAATACCATTATTCGCCAGATAGCCCTTGCCCGCATCCGCAGGGTCAATGCCCAGATAGTAAACCTCGGTGGCATAGAGGAACAGGTGCAGCATGGTGATCTTGCCGTAAGCGAATTCCTTGGTGCCGGGGTCCAGAGCACTGCCGGGGCCGCCGGTGGGATCGCCGCTGGCGGGGCCGTAGTCCTCAGAGGCAAAGTAGAAGTCCTCAAGGCCGTACAGTGCCAGATCGAAGTAAGGAACGGTGACCTTCTTCAGAGCCACGGTCTGGCCGGACTGCTCGCAGGACTCGAACGTATCGTCGTGAGAGAAGGAGAAGTAGACCGTTACGGGCTTCAGAACCTTCTTCGTCGCGCCCTCGACGGTGATGACCAGGTCTGTGGTGACGTTCTTGACGGTGTAAACGCCCTTCTCACCGGTCACGGTTTCGCCGTTGACCTTCACGGCAAAGTCTTCGCCCGCCTCGTAGCGGTAATCGACTTCCACCTTGAAGGTGTAGTCCGCGCCGTCCATAACGGCTTCCTTACCGGTGACGAGGTAGCTCTCGTCGGTGGGGATGGTGACGGTGTGGTCAGCCTTGGTGACGGTGAGGTTGTAGGAACTGGTGTAGCCGTCCTTATTGGTGACGACGATCTCGATCTTGTTCTCGCCTGCGGACAGCGGAATGACATTGCTGGTCTCGCCGTTGTAGGTCACGGTGTAGTCCTCGCCGCGAGGTGTCGCCAGAACGGTAACGCTGTCCCTCGTAGTCATCGCGGTGTAGGTCTTCTTGGTGGCAGAGAAGGTCTCGTTGATCTTGACGCCATCCAGAGCCAGCTTCGTCAGGGACGGGTCAATGCGGACAGTCTTGACGGTGTAAACGTCCGTGGAACCGTCATCGGTCACGGTGATGGTGAGGGTGTTGGATTCGGCGCTGGCAATGTTGAAGCCGGACAGATTCTTACCGCTGGAGCTGCCGGAGATAAGCGTCGTGTTGGAAGCCTTGCCGGTGCTCATGCTCGTCCACGTGGCCTTAATGCTCGCCTTAGTGGACAGGTCTGCGCCGCGGGTTGCCCATGCGTAAACAGCATTGGTGCTGTCCGGTACGAGCAGGGTGTATTCCTTGATGGCCGGATCGAAGGACGGGGTCATATCGAAATACTTCGCGCTTCTGGTGCTGTCGGTGCTACCGAATCTCAGAGCGGACAGGCCAATAATGATTTTCTTCACGCCGCTGACGGTGATGGTCAGGTCGGAGGAAACCTTCTCGACGGTGTACTTGCCGTCAACCGCAGTAACCTCGGCGTCGTTGACCTTGACGACCATATTGGTGCCGTCGTAGCCTTCGTTGGCCGCTACGGTGAAGGTGTAGGTACCGTCAACCGCCGCGTACTTTTCGCCGGTAACGGTGTAGCTGGCATCCTCAGTCCAGTTGACCTTGTAGCCGATTGTTCTCGCAAGTGCAACAGGCGCGGTCAGCAGATCCTTGCCGTCTACCTTGAAGTATTCCATGGTGACGGTGGCGTCGCCCAAGGCCTTGGGGGCGAACGCAAGGAGGTAAGTGCATTCTCTGAGGATCATGTCATTGGACACACCGCTGCCGCTTTCGCCGATGGAAAGCTTCAGAGTGCCCGCCTCGTTATCCAGCTCCTGCGTGAGACCCTGAGGCATCACATGATGCAGCTGGGTCGTCTCAGGGTTGAACCGGATGAGGATTTCAACGGACTCAAACTTGGTGTCCTTGTCGGTGCCGAAGGTGATGCGGTCATTGAACCAGTCATCCTCGCCGCCGATAGCAATGTTGGCCTTTTCGTCTTCGGGGATATCGAAGCTGGCTGTCCATACAGCGGGCTTCTCCGTCACGCCCTCAACAGTGATGGTCAGGTTGGCAGAAACCTTCTCGACGGTGTAAACGCCGTCAACCGCGGTAACTTCGGTGTCGTTGACCTTGACGACCATGTTGGCCGCGTCGTAGCCTTCGGTCACGGTCACGGTGAAGGTGTAGTCTTCGCCATTCTTAACGGTCTTCTCACCGGTGATGGTGTAGCCCTCGCCCGTGGGGATGGTGACGGTGTAGTCGGCAATCTCAGCGGTCACGGTCTTCAGGCCGTAGTTAGCGTTGTCGAAGCCGTAGGTGTAGGACACGGTGTAGCCGCCGGTCTCCTCGTTCTTGACGACGGAAACATAGTTGGATACATCCCGCTCCTCGCCGTTCTTCAGCTTGGTGACAGCTTTCAGGCCGTCAACGGTGATGGAGCCGTCCTCGTTCTCGGTGATGGTGGGATACTGGGTGATCTCCAGAGATTCGATCTTGGAGGTGATCGCCATCATGTAGCAGGAGTCGTTCTTATAGTAGATGGTGCCGTACTGGTCGGCGATGGTGGAGCAGATGCAGTACTGCGCCAGGGGGCCGACCGGGGTGAAGACCTCGCTGTAGCCGGAGCCGGTAGTGGTCACAGGCGCAGTCTGGCCGGGCTTATCCTTCAGTACGGAAACGCCGCCGGGGGTATAGTTGTAGGGCAGGTAGATGTACACGGAGCCATCCTCGGCAGAGTATGCCGTGGAGACCATGGCAGAGGTCTGGGGATAGCCGACGATGGCGTAAACATACGCCTGGGTCATGGAGCCGTCGCCGTTCAGGTTATAAACCGCGATGCCATGGCCGCTGTTGGCGCCGAACTGGCTGGTGCCGGCGACGCCGATGTAGATTCTGCCGTTGTACACGGAAGGCGTGCAGGTGGACATGGCGTTGGCATTGCCCTGCGCATCCTTGATAACGACTTCCTTGTAGTCCAGAATCTTACCGGTATCCCAGTCGATCTGGGCGTTGCCCAGAATGCCGCCCTTGGTGGTGAAGAACACCCGGTCGGATTCGGGGTCATGGGAAACGTTGGAGCGCAGGTCGCCGCGGATACCCTCGTGGGCGTCGAGCTTCTCGCCGGTGTAGCGGTCGAAGACCAGCAGCGCGGCGCCGTTGGTATCGTAGCCGCTCGCGCCGTCGTCGGTGCCGACGATAGCCAGCTTATCGGTGACGTAAGCGCCCGCCCAGTAGAAGCCGCCCTGTCTGGTGTAGGTCCAGCTGGCGTACTTGGCTTCGGTGGTGGAGGCATGGTCTTCGTCAACGGTATTGATGCAGGCAAAGTTGGCGTTTCTGTCCTCGCTGTTCCAGAAGCCTGCGTAGATGTAGCCGTCCTTGTAGGTGATGGGGCAGTTGGGCTGTCCGCCCAGCTCGTCAGTGTAGACCCACAGGGATTGCAGGGTCTTGGCATTGAATGCCTGAATTTTGCCGCCGGACAGGCCAACGAAGACCATGCCGTCGCCATAGGTCATGGGGACGATGGAGTAGCTGGACTTATCAACCATGGTGCCTTCGGTCACGACCTCGCCGGTCATGCTGTTGAGACGGCGGATGGTGCTTCCGGAGTAGGTGTAGATGTCGCCATCGACCATGATGGGAGAACCGGGGGCGGCCGCCCAGCCGGTGCCGTGCTTCACAGCCCACAGAAGCTCCGTGTCCTCAGGAGCGTAGGGGGTCTTGGCGTTGGTGATGCCAAGGTTGTTGTCGCCGTTGCGGAAGTTGCCCCACTCGGCAGTGATGCCTCTGTCGAGGTTCGGGTTTTCCGTGGCCACAGCCAGAGTAATGTCGATGGTGCTGCTCTCGCTGAACTTGAAGGTGCTCTTCTGGCTGACATAGCCGTCGCTCTGCACGAGGTAGGTGTACTCGGCGTCAGCCATGACGGAATACTTGCCGTCCGTGGGAGCAATTCTGTCCTTGTTGGAATCCCAGACAGTTACCTTGGCGTCGGCGGGGTCAACGGTGAAGCCGACCTCGATGGCTGCCAGTCTGGTAACGGTGATGGTGTAGGTGTTGGTATAGCCGCCGGGGTTGGTGACGACCACGTTGATCTTGTTCTCACCAAGATTCAGCGGAACGGTGGTATCGCTGCCGCCGTTGACGGTGACGGTGTAGCTTTCATCACGGGGAGTCGCCGCAACGGTAACGCTCTCGGCGGCAGTGGTCGCGGTGTAAGCCGTCTTGGAAGCGGAGAAGCTCTCCGCGAACCGGATGCCGTCCAGAGACAGGGCGGTCAGGCTCGGCGCAACACGGACGGAGGTGAGCTTGTACTCATCCTTGAAGTCGCCGTCCACAACGGTGACGGTCATGGTGTTGACCTTCGTGCCGGTGGGTGCGAAGCCTGCCAGACTCTGGCCGCTGGCTTTGCCGGAGGTCAGAGCCTGTGTCTTCTCGGTATCAACGTTAAGGTTTACCCACTTGGCCGTGATGGTCGTGCTGCTGCTTCTGTCGTCAGCCTTGGTCGCCCATGCGTAGAACATGTTGGAGTTGTCCGGCACGAGCACGGTGTATTCCTTGACCGCCGGGTCGAAAGCCGGAATCAGCTGGAACATCTGCGCCTTGGCCTCGGTGCTTGTGTCGCCGAACTTCAGAACGGACAGGCCGGCCGTCGCCTGAACGGCTTCGGTCACGCCCTCAACAGTGATGGCCAGGTCGGAGGAAACCTTCTCGACGGTGTAAATGCCGTCAACCGCGGTAACTTCCTCGCCGTTGACCTTGACGACCATGTTGGCCGCGTCGTAGCCTTCGCTCACGGTCACGGTGAAGGTGTAGTCCTTGCCATCCTCTGCCGTGGCTTCTCCGGTCAGGGTATAGCCCTCGCCGGGAGTCAAAGTCACAGCGTGACCGGCAGCCTGCTTTTTCACGACGCCCTCGACGGTAATGGTCAGATCGGCAGTGACGTTCTCAACCGTGTAGCTGCCGCTTTCACCGGCCGTCAGCGTTTCGCCGTTGGCCTTGACTACGAAGTTGTCTTCCATCTCGTAGTCGTCGGCGATGGTGACGGTGAAGCTGTAGTCCTTGCCGTCCTCTACCGTGGCTTCTCCGGTCAGGGTATAGCCCTCGCCGGAGGTCAGGGTAACCGCATGGGTCAGGGCTGCGTAAGTAAAGTCAAAGAATTCGGCAGCAGACTGGTTCTCCCCGTCAACGTAGTATGCCATGCCCACAGCAACTGAACCATCCGTACTCAGCATGAAATTTTCAACAGGAATGGTCACCGTCTTGCTTCCGTCATTGTTGGTCGCAACCGTGAGAGCCCCGCCGAGATCAATCGTGCTTTGTCCCGGGTACGTATTTCTGTAGAAGAAAACTGCCCCGTCATCCCCGGAAAGCACAAGATTGACACTTTCCGGATAGGTGAGAAGCACCTTTTCGGTTCCTTCAGGAATCGTCACATGGTAATACGGTGTGTTGATCGATTGACCCCACGCCGCTTCACCAACAACCGTTTCCACATACTCGACGGTCACATTTTCGCCGGATTCCGTGGTAATGTTGGTGTAATGAACGGCTGCATCTGCCTCTGCGGCAAACGTGTTTACCGGCACAAGGCTGAACGTCATCACAAACGCCAGCAGGAATGCCAGTAGTCTTCTCTTCATAAATAAACCTCCTCATTATATGGTATTGCAACGCCCGCAGGCGTAAAGCGGAATTCATTCCGGCCAGCTCCGGCACGTCGGGTTTACCGCCGCCGGGGCGTTCTGCTTATGCTGCACGTTTTTCAAACGCACAGTTTGTAGGTCTTCTGACTAACACGTTCGGACGAAATCGTCCACGCCGCTTCCCGCCTTCTCAGGTTTCCCCAATGACCCGCTTTCGCGGAAAGGAAGTCGGCTCCGTGCTTACAGCACGACGGGTCTGCCCGCCGTGTTCCGGTTTTGCACCGGATTCCCTTGTTCAGCTGAACAAGAATGCGTGTCTCCCGTTTCGGTCGGTCGCGCATTTGCCACAAAATAAGCCGGATATCTATCTGCACCGCCGGATACCCGGCGGAGGTTTTTGCTTTCTAAAGGAAGCTCAGAATAAATCGGCGAAAGCTGGCGGCAAAAGATTTTGGCTCAGCCGAAAGTTCTGAAAGTGGTGGAATACTTTGTGTATTTCCCGCTTTCAGAACTGTACGGATGGGGCAAAAGATTCGCCGCCAGCCGAAGACGATTTATTTAGGGTTTCCTTAGGGTCTATCTGAAAACCGGGAATATGACCAACAGCGAGGGATTTTTCGCCTGCTGAAGCCATTTTTCCGCAGGAATACTTTGTGTATTACAAGGGAAAATGGTGCACAGCAGGCGGAAAAGACCCGCTGTTTGGGCATGTTGACGGTTTTCAGATAGACCCTAATACCGCCGCCTCTGCTCCGACGGCGGTATTAAGGGAGGAAAAGCTGTTCCTTGGGCAATCAAAACAGCTTAATGGAAGCTCTGATTCCATCGGCAAGAGCTGACAGCGAGGGATTTTGTTCCCAGGCAAAGACTGGAAAACGGAGAAATACTGCATGTATTTCCCGTTTTTCAGTCTGCGGCATGGGGGCAAAAGACCCGCTGCTCAGCCGCAGACGATTGATTCAGAGTTTCCTTATATTACAGATTCGCGCAAGGGGGTTACGCGGATCAGGTAATACCGGATTGACGATTTTTTCTTCTTTTTTCTTCCTGCGCCTTCATTCGTTCCTTCGCCCGCTCCCGTTTTTCGGCTTTCTTCTGGCGGTAGATGGCTCGCTGGCGCTGGGTCTCTTCCCGGACGCGCCGGAACTTGCCCGGCTGGTTCGGATGCTTGGGGAAAGGCAGCCCCGCCTCCGCCACAGCCGCCTCCCAGCTTCCGAAGCGTGTCTGAATGGTCACGCCGCCCGGAATCTCCCGTGGCCATGGCGTGTGCCCCAGTTCGTCCGCATATTTGCGGAGATAATCGGCAAGCTGCTGCTCCGTGTCCTGCGCGTGTTCCACGGCGAAACGGTTCTCCGCTTCTTCCAGAGCGCACGCGGTCATTCTGCGGATGGTCGCGTCATAAATCGCATTTCTGCTTGGCGTCGGCATAATGCACCTTTTTCTACATTTCTATATATAATGAAGAACGGCTGCGGCAGTCCAAAACAATAGACCGCCGCAGCCGTTTTTCTGCGCCGAAAACCGACCGTCTCCGCCCAATTCCCGGGGCAAAGCGGCCGCTGTCTGTTTCCGTAGGTCTCCTGACTTGTGTCTCGAGCGGCGGCCTGTCTGCCTTCTCGGAATTCTCCAATGACTGGCTTTCACCAACGGCAGGCCGTCTCGACACTTACAGTGCCGGCAGCGTGGGGACTCGCACCCCGTTCTCTTGTTCAGCCGGGCAGTCTGAACGCCCCGCCCGGCCACGGAAACATGAATTAGGTTGTAATTTTAGAGAAACCACGCAAAAAATGGTCATCGCGTGTTCCACCGACGGGTAGAACATCGCCATGACCATTCCGAAGCAACATTCTGACGAAACAGTAGGTCTCCCGACTCGCGCCTCAAGCAAAACCTGCCCTGCCTTCTCAGGTCGCCCCAATGACTGGCTTTCGCCAACGGACAGGCTTCTAAACGCACACGGTATTGGTCAATGCGGGGCATCCTACCCCATTTCCTTGTTAAGCCCTGCCCCCTGACGAAACCGCCGTTACGGACGCAACGCCTCTGCTCGTGTTTCTCTATTCAGTATTATAAGACCGATTTAAGAAATTGTCAATACAATTTTTAAAATCCCCACAACATCTTGTGTCGAAAAAGCCGTCAGAAGCCACATATTGTTACACATTTGTAATCATTTTCCGTCAGAAGCCGCCACCCGGAACCACGCGCCGCCGGTTTCGATCAGCCCGTCCTTCCGCAGCTTCCCGATCTCCGCCGACATGGCGCTCCGCTCCACGCCCAGATAATCCGCCAGCGCCTGACGGTCATAGGGGATCGTAAACTCCGCGCTGCCGTGGCGCTTCGCCTGATCGAGAAGAAATTCCATCAGCTTTTCCCGGGTCGTTTTCCGGGACATGAACCGTATCTTCTCCGTCAGCGCCAGATTTTTCTGAGCGATGCCCTGCAAAAGATTGTATACCAGCCGGCTGTGGAACAGGCAGTCATGGCCGCAGCCGGTCATCACCCGCCGGCAATCCAGCAGGAGCACGGTACTGTTCTGCACGGCAAAGGCGCTGACCGGCAATGTCTCCAGCCCCGCGCAGACGAAAGCTTCCGCGAACAGCCCGCCGGGCGCGGCCACCGTCAGCACGCTTCGGTTTCCGTAGTAATCGTCCCGGACGATCTGCACCCCGCCGGACAGCACGACCCCCACGAACCGGGCAGGCTCCCCTTCCAGAAACACCGGGTCGCCTTTTGGTATCTCGACCACCTTTTTGTCCAGACAGTTCAGTATTTCCGGCATTTCCTGCCGCGTTATCCCCGTGAACAGCGGACATTGGGACAATATTTCATAATATGCTTCCATAATCGCTCCTTTGTTGGAATTCCAACATACGTTTTTGCAATAGTATAGTAAACTGTGGCCATAAAGTCAAGGGAAGCTCTGGACAAATCGGCGAGAGCTGGCGGCGAGAGATTTTTTCCTAGACGAAGGCTTCACAAGTGGAGGAATACTTTGTGTATTTCCCGCTTGTGAAGCCGCACGGCTAGGGAAAAAGGTCCGCTGTCCAGCCGAAGGTGATTTGTTCAGAGTTTCCCCCAAAAAGCAGGAGGAACAGATTATGATTCGCAGAATTATTGAAATCAACCGGGAAAAATGCAACGGCTGCGGCGCCTGCGCGGCGGCGTGCCACGAGGGCGCCATCGCCATGGTAGACGGCAAGGCGCAGCTGATGCGGGACGATTATTGCGACGGTCTGGGGGACTGTCTCCCCGCCTGCCCCACCGGCGCGATCACCTTCGTAGAACGGGAAGCGGCTGCTTATGACGAAGCCGCCGTTCTGGCCGCGAAGGCGAAGAAGGAAGAAAAACTGCCCTGCGGCTGCCCCGGCTCCGCGGCGCGGGCCATTCACCGGGAGGAATCCCCCTGCGATATCAGGACGCCCCAGCAGTCCCAGCTGCGCCAGTGGCCGGTGCAGATCAAGCTTGCGCCCGTGAACGCGCCATGGTTCGACGGGGCAAAGCTTCTGGTCGCCGCCGACTGCACGGCCTACGCCTATGCCAATTTCCATCAGGATTTCATCAAGGGCCGCATCACGCTGGTAGGCTGCCCCAAGCTGGACGCCGTGGACTATTCCGACAAGCTCACGGAGATTCTGAAGCACAACGACATCCGCAGCATCACGGTCGTTCGGATGGAAGTCCCCTGCTGCGGCGGTATTGAGCAGGCGGTGAAGAAAGCGCTGCTGAACAGCGGAAAGCTGATCCCGTGGGACGTGGTGATCGTTTCTACGGACGGAAGAATTCTGGACAGGGTGTAATCGATCGTCAGGCAGTATTTGCTAACAAACGGAGCCTCCGCCAAATGGAGGCTCCGTTTGTTACGTCTGGTCTGCAAGTATGATGCCAAGATCGTGTTCAAGCATATGCGTGTACTTTGCGGTAAAAACTGTATCAGCGGCATACCCGGGAACGACCTTGGGGAAGAATTCGTTGCCCCACAGGAAGCCCCAATAGTGTACAAGCTTGAAGCCTATGGTTTCCAGATAGGAATAATAATCCTCAATTTGAATTGCCAGTGCTTGCTGCTCCGGGGTAAACCGCTGGACAGAAGAACATATGGCGTCTTCGGTGGTTTGCACCTGCGGAAGCGCAGAAAAAAGATATTCTCCATGAAGTTCTTCATAATCGGTTTGGAGCCGGAGCTTGTTTATTGGATCTCGGTAACAATCCAAGTTCCAGCGAACACCCTGCCATGCAACATACAATAGTTTGGCAGCAAACTGTCTTTCCAGCGTATCCACAAAAGCATCATCGGATAACTTCGCATTGGCTTGCGCAAAAGGAAGATATTCTTTTGTATAGCAGGAATCAGCCTGTTCCAGCGTACTCCTTAATTGCAGCGCAAGCTGCGTCTCATTCAGCTCGAATTTTACAATCGCCATACCATTGCCTCATTTCCAATATAAATAATCAGAACCATATAAATTTATATTTATAAGTAATTCTGATAGGCTTATAATACAGGAAAAGGCATGTCGAAGTCAGTCGAATTATAGCAAAAGGAAACCAGCAGGCAATCTTTTTGATTGCTTGCTGGCGAAATCAGCCGTTTTCATAGTAGGCTTCAATATACGCTTTGACGCAGTGGTATATTTTGCGCCGCTCCTTTGCGGGGAGACCCTTCATGAGATCGTCTAAATCAGACGGAACAGAATCGGCAGAGTGATCGATGACATCCTGAAGCAATGTATCGGCGGACACATCCAAAGCATTGGCAATATTGCAGAATGTGTCCATCTTGGTAGGCTTGAAGCCCCGTTCAATTACGCTGACATGCATAGGGCTTAAATTCACCAATTCTGCCAGCGCTTCCTGCGTCAGCCCCTTTTGCTCACGGGCTGCCTTGATTCGTTTCCCGACTGCCTTCAAGTCCACGGTTAATCATCCCTTTAGAATCAGATTTAATTCCAGTAAGTAGTATAACCGTGGGAAATGAGAAAGCACAGAATCTATTATATTTAGAATAGGTATAATAGAACTATATTTTAATGCAAATTACGGAAGAAGCCAAGATTATTCGTTTCCCAATTCTGTCGAGGAATGGATAGAAAAGTATTCTGTTCGTCAGAAAAAACGGGAAGTGGATTCCATCTCATGATTTGCCTCTTTCCTGTTATTATGCGTTCTGTATTGCAAAACACATCCGCAAATAATTCCACTAATACTATTATCGCCTGACGGCGCTGCCTGTTTTGTGATTTATAAGGAAAGAAATCACAAAACAAGTCTCATATGAACTCCATGTCCTTCAGGCAATTAAAATCTTTTTTAAAGATTTTAATTGGAGTTCAGTATAATTCAAGACAATTCCCGCAAATGACCCAAAATGCAAAATAAGCGCTTCCAATTTTTGCCGTAAAAGTACAAAAAAAGCCCGGAATCTTGACAATTCCGGGCTTTTTAGGTGGTACGCCAGAAGGGACTCGAACCCCCGACCTACTGATTCGTAGTCAGTCACTCTATCCAACTGAGCTACTGGCGCATACGCACTTCTCTCAAATGCCTGAATATAGTACCACATCTCTTAAAAAAATGCAAGTGCTTTTTTCGCTTTTTCCAACTTTTTTATCTTCCCCTCCGCGCCGCCTTGACAGCCCCGGTGTTTCTGGTGTAAAATGTCCACCATAAGGAGACGCTGGATATGGATAATCTGGATTTGAATATGCTCCCCGAGCTGCTGCTTCCGTGGTATCGGGAAAACCACCGCTGCCTGCCATGGCGGGAAACGAAAGAGCCTTACCATATCTGGCTGTCGGAAATCATGCTCCAGCAGACACGGGTGGAGGCTGTCAAGGGCTACTACGCCCGCTTCCTCGCCGCTTTGCCCACCGTGGAGGCTCTGGCAAACTGTGATGACGACGCTCTGCACAAGCTGTGGGAGGGACTTGGCTACTACAGCCGGGTGCGGAATCTGAAAAAGGCGGCGCAGGTCATTCAGGAACGCTATAACGGCCAATTTCCCGGGGAATACGATGCGGTTCTGGCGCTGCCCGGTATCGGTGAGTATACTGCGGGCGCTGTCTGCTCCATCGCCTTTGACCTCCCCGTCCCGGCTGTGGACGGCAATGTGCTGCGGGTCTTCTCCCGGCTGACGGACGACCCCTCCCCTATCGATCTGCCCGCCGTGAAAGCCAGCGTCCGGGAAAGGCTTGCCGCCATCTATCCGAAAGAAGCCGGTGACTTCACGCAGGCGCTGATGGAGCTGGGTGCCACCGTCTGCGGCCCCAACCGAAAACCGGAATGCGGCAGCTGCCCTTGTCGGAAAATTTGTCTCGGATATCAGCATGGCACCGCGGAAGCCCTCCCTGTCAAGTCACCCAAACGGGAGCGGCGGCAGGAGGACAGAACCGTGTTCATTCTGCAATGCGACGGGAAATATGCTCTGGAAAAGCGCCCGGGCAAAGGGCTCCTCGCGGGGCTGTGGCAGTTTCCCAATGTGGCCGGACATCTGGATACAGCTCACGCGCTGGCCGAGGTGGAGCGGATGGGGCTTCGCCCCCGGGAAATTCTGCGGGAGGTTTCGAGAAAGCACATTTTCACCCATATCCAGTGGAATATGAAGGGAATTTATCTGGAAGTTGCCGAAGCATCCGGCGGCTTTTCATGGTTCACGGCAGAGCAGATCGACGCGCAGGCGGCACTGCCCACGGCATTCCGCCTGTTTTGGGAGGAGAAAGAGAGAGATGTTTGATTTTCACATTCATTCCCGGGTTTCCTTTGACGGCCACGACACCGGCCGCGCCTTGGCGCAGGCGGCGCTGGACGCCGGGTTGAAGGAAATCTGCTTCACCGACCATCTGGACTATGACCCCGCCGGGCAGATGGGTGACCTGACCTTCCGCACGGAGGTCTACAACGCAGAATACGACCGTCTTTCGCTTCCCGGGCTGACCATCCGGCGGGGCGTGGAGTTCGGCCTTACCCGGGATAATCAGGCGCAGTTCCGGAAAGACCTTGCCCGGCGTCCCTTTGACTTTGTCCTCGGCTCCATCCATTTTGTGGACGGACTTGACGTGTATTTTGAGCCGTTCTGGCAGGGGAAGACCGTTTATCAGGTGGAGCAGCGGTATCTGGAGGAAACGCTGGCCTGTGTTCAGGTTCATGAGGATTTCGACGTACTGGCACATCTGACTTATATCAGCAAGCCCCCCTGTCACCCCACACACGCGCCCCTGTCCTACGTTGCCCACCGGGAGGTCATCGACGAAATTCTCCGGGTTCTGGCCGAAAAGGGCAAGGGGCTGGAAATGAATACCAGCGGCGTTGACCGCTGCGGCGATTTTCTTCCCTCCCCCGACATTTTCCGGCGCTTCCGGGAGCTGGGCGGCGAGATCGTCACCGTCGGCTCCGACGCCCACCGCTGCAACCGGGTGGGGCAGTACACCTTCCGCGCCTGTGACATTCTGAAAGACATTTTCGGGTACGTCTGTACCTTCGAAAACCGGCAGCCGGTTTTTCATAAACTGTGATATAAGCGCAAAACGCCCCGGGCAATGCCCGGGGCGTTCGGTTTCACATTAAAGCACCCGATCTGCTTTCTTTTCTGACCGGATCATAGCAAGCGCCATACCGGCCACAATTATGTATCCCACCAGTGAAATGGCGGATGCCTCAACGCCAAATTCGCCGCCCGTAACTGCAAATAATTTAGAGTCAAGAACGTACGTCATTACGGAATATTCATCCGCTTTTTCCCCGATGGCCAGTCCTCCGCCGATTATCACAATATTCCAGACGGCATGTACCACTCCGCTGTTCCAGACGGAGCCGCTTTCGATTGCAATCAAGGAAAACATAACACCGACCATCGTACCGGCAAGAATGACCAGCAAGCAACTGCCTACCGAAAAATTCATCCCCAGAATATGCACAAAACCAAATAATATCGAGGGGACAATAACCGCCGCCTTAATATTCCACTTTTTCTTTAATACATTCAGAATAACACCTCTGAATACCATTTCTTCAACAAATCCAGCCGCAATTCCGGTAAACGCAATGCCCGCGCTTAATGTATTGAAAATTTGCGTTCCGCTCATATTGGACGAAACGTATTGACCGCTGAACGCCAGAAGATAGCTCCCTTTGACCAGGGACGGCAATAATACAGCCGTCAGAATCCATCTCTTTTTAACGGCAAATTCAGGCATTCCCAAATCTGCCATAGGCAGTTTTACAATTTTGGCGGCAAAGACTTTCAGGAAAGCATACGCCAATCCGGCATATAAAGCCCCCGCAATTATATTGCAGACTCCGGCCGGGACTTTTATCAGGCCAAACGCGGTTGCAATGCCCTGGGCGATAAGCTGCGAAATAAGTAAAATGAATATTGCAGCAAATGAATCGCCGATGGCTTTCTTTGTACTCATTTTGCGTCCACCTCTACATCAGATACCGTAAGGGTAACGGCGATTCCCGCATTGCACTCAGCATTTCTGAAATCGTCCGTTACATCCGTAACGCGCATACTGTTCGCGGTTGTCCCGATTTTGACCCAAAGAGGGATTTCTTTATTCAGCACAATCGGCACCTCCCGGTCAATTCTTGTCCCGCCAATTCCTGTGGATTCGTCAAATGGCGTGTCTACAGTCGGGAAGCTATACTTAACATGGCCGTTTTCATCGATGGTATATAAATCACAGCCGGTTTCCGTCAGTCTCACGGCTATTCTCCCGGTTACATGGTCAATGTTTCCAGCCGTTGTTCCGTCTTCGAACCATTCGCCGTCACGATAGGCCCAAATCGATACTGCATAGGATTTCGCAGTTTCATCAAACGAAATGTCGAAGAACTGGATTTCATCATCAAACAGGCTGAGAACATCCTGGGTTTCCTCCGAAAAATCGCTTGGCTTTATATACATTGCAGACTGCTTATTCTGTGAACACGCGCATAATGCAAAAATAAGCAATCCCACAAACAGCATACATGTTATTTTCTTCATGTCGTACTCTCCCTTCTTGTCGGGCTTCACTATACCATATATCTGCATAAATTTCAACAGCAGCCACGGCAGGACAACCCGCCGTGGCCGCTAATCTTTTACCCTTCGTAGGTGGCGGCCATGTCTTTGTAGAAGGCCATCATTTCTTCTTCCGTGTCGAAATTGGCCACGTACATCTGGTTCGCCATGGCGCCGGACAGGGCGTCGGGAATGCGTCCCCACATGACCATTTTGCTGCCATACTTCATCATGACCTCGTAATCGTCCAGCTTGTAGCGCCGTCCGTCCCGGCGGCCGTAAAAGGCGCAGAAGTGATGGGCGCCGATAGGCTTGGTGTTGCAGTCAAAGGCCACCATGTCCGCCCAGATCTTGTATACGTCGGTCTCCTGAGAGTAGTTGTACATCTCGGGGGTGTAGCCGCCGGAGGGGCGCATGTTGACCTCCAGACCGATCACGTCTCCCTTTTTGCCCAGTCCCGCCTGATCTTCGTTCAGGACGAAGAATTCCAGATGGACGAAGCGGCTCTTAACGCCGAAGGCTTTTACGGTGGCAAGCCCGGCCTTGCGGATCTTCTCCGGCAGCTCCTTTACCAGATAGTATACGGAATCCCCCTGGGTATTCACGATGTCCATGATGGACAGGGGCGTGATATTGCCGGACTCGAACAGCATCTGCCCCTTGGAGTCCACGATGCCGTCGAAGGTCTGGACATAGCCGTTGACAAACTCCTCCATGATGTATACGGCGTCGTCCTTATTGCTGATGAACCACCGGACATCCTCGTCAGATTGCAGCTTGTAGGTATTGCAGGCGCCCACGCCGCTGTCCGGCTTGACCACCACGGGATAGCCCACGGTGTGGGCAAATTCCAGGGCGTCCTCCAGCCCCTCCACCAGATGATACCTGGCGGTGGGGATACCGGCCTTGGCGTAGTACTTTTTCATGCAGGACTTGAACTTGATCTTGTCCATCTCGTCCAGCTTGGGGCCGGTGGTGATGTTGAATTCGGTGCGCAGCGCCGCGTCCCGCATCAGCCAGTATTCGTTGTTGCTCTCCAGCCAGTCGATCTTGCCGTATTTGTAGGTGAAGAAGGCGACGGCCTTGAACACTTCGTCGTAATTTTCCAGACTGGAAACCTTATAATATTCGTCCAGACTGTCACGCAGCTCCTGCAGCAGATCGTCATAGGGGCTGTCGCCGATGCCCAGCACCCGCATACCGTTATTTTTCAGCTCCCGGCAGAATTTCCAGTAGGTCATGGGGAAATTCGGGGAGATGAATATGAAGTTCTTCATGTTTCTCACTCCTTATATCTTTAGCCTAAAAACCAAGGCAGGTAGGTCTGCACCATCTTGTACCACCACGGCCAGTCGTGGTCAACATCGTAGCCCCAGTATTCAAACCGGGTGTGGATGCCCTTCTGGCAGCAGACCGTGTCCAGCCAGCGGGTGGATTCCAGCAGCGGCTCCTCCCACGCGCCCTGACCGCAGACGATCAGGCTCTTCTGGCTGTTGTAGATGCCCTTGTAATAGTGGTCGTCGGGCATGTTCTGCAAGTACAGACAGGGGCAGTTGGCGTACACCAGCTCGTCGCAGTAGTCGCCGAAAAACTCCTTATTGTCGTACAGGCCGGAGATGGCGAAGCAGCTGTCGAACAGGTCGGGACGGCGGTAGTAAAAGTTCGCGGCATGCATGGCGCCCATGGACGCGCCGAAGGTCATAATGCCCTGATCGTGTCCGTTGGCCATACCGGCGACGTGCCGGATATACGGCACCAGTTCGTCCACCACGTAGTGGTACCACTTTTCGTGATTCTCAATGCGCCAGCGGTTGTCCGCTCCTATGGCTGCCCAGCTTTCATTGTCGATGGTGTCAATGGAGAAGACCATGCACTTGCCGGACTCGATCCATGGCGCCCAGTAGTCCACCATTTTGAAGGACTCAAAATCCCAGAACCGCCCTGCCTGACAGGGAATGAAGATCACGGGCTTGCCGCAGCTGCCGTAGATTTTGAATTCCATATCCCGGTTCAGCCAGCCGCTCCAATGCTTTTCGTAGCGAATTTCCATTTCTTTTTCCTCACGTTTTCTCTATATCAAATGCCGAGACACTCCATAAAAATCGGAATCTGTTTTTCCCAGCTGGCCTCCGAGTGATTGCCGCCGGGGACAATCCGGAAGGCCAGATTGACCCCCTTGGTCAGCAGCAGATACACTGCGGAGGGGATGACCGCCTGACTTGCCACATGGTTGGCCATTTCGTTCTCCCCGTAGTCCATGTAGATGGTCGTATCCGGGCAGATACGCGCCCTGGCGATCAGTTCCATCACCTTCCCCGGCGCGACCCAGAGGCTGGGAGACAGGCAGGCCGCCCGCTGGAAGACGGAATTGTAGGCCGTCGCGCCGTACAGCGCCATCAGGCCGCCCATGGAGGAACCCGCGAGAATGGTGTTCCGCCGGTCGGGCAGGGTGCGGAAATGCTCATCGATATAGGGCTTCAGCTCGTTTACCATCCAGTTCATGGTGGTGCTGCCCCTGCCCCGGATCTTCCCCAGCTCGGCATTTTCAAAGGTCACGGGGGAATACTCCGACAGCCGGCAGTTGCCCTGATGGTTGCACTCCACGCCTACGATGATGAGCTGCTTTCCGGTGCGCTCCATGTAGTCGTTCATGCCCCATGACTTGCCGAAGGTCGCGTCCTCGTCAAAGAACACGTTGTGCCCGTCAAACATATACATGACGGGATACCGCCGGTCAGGTTCTTCGTCGTAGCTTTCCGGAAGATAGATGTACGCTCTGCGGGGGGTATCCCCGGACAGCTTGGGGATGGTCACATCCCATTTGATAACCATTTGTCATTTCCTCCAATAATGAAGCCGTCTTTTATTGCATATTGCCTAGTATACTGGATATTTTCCCGCTTGTCAACCGCCTGCCAGGAAAAAGTGATTGCATGTCAAAAACATATGCACGCATCAAGCGGACATCTGCAAATCGCGCCGCCACCATAAAAAATCCTGTCTTTCTTCGGAAAGGCAGGATTTTTACCTCATTACAGGAAATTCGTATTGTCCGTATCCTGGCTGTTGTCGCACCAGTCCGGTTCCGGGGGGATGTAGGCCGGGTTGGGACGCCTGGGGGGCATTCCGCCGTCCTTGTTCCGGTTGAAGAACAGGAAGAACGGCTCCGTCACGCTGAACACGATGCTCAGCACCAGGAACAGCACGCAGTTGTTGGGGTCAAGAGACCGGAAGATATCGTACAGCGCCATGTAATAGATCACCGCGTAGGCAATGGCGACGCCCACCAGGGGCAGACACAGCCCCAACACGCCCACCAGCGGCCCTATCACGGCCTGCACCATGGCCTCCTCGTCGATGCCTCCCGCAGCGCCGACCAACGCCTGCACCACCATTCCGATTCCGCACGCGACCATCACCAGGCTCAGCACTGTGGTAATGATGTTCAGCGTCAGCAAAACCTTCCGCTTGGACTTATTCTCCCCGTTGACCACATAGCGGTACTGGTCGGAAAGCGAACCCACGATCCATGCGCTGGCCACGGGTATCCATGCCAGCCACGGATGGTTCAGCCCCCGGCGCTTGGCGATGGTGTAAAGTCCCAGAGCGCTCAGGACATATGTGGCAATGCCGATCAGCGTCGTGGGAACGCCGCTGAAGATCCCGGACAGCAGCCCGCTGGACAGGGCGTCACTGATATACGAATATGTGTAGGACATACAAAACCCTCCCTTTCTTTCGGTGGGGATATTTTATCATACGGACGCGGTAAAAGCAATCCTTTTCTTTGCCGGTCAGGCTTACTTCATCAGCCTGCACACCAGCTCGGTGTAGGCGTAGGGGTCGTCCAGCGGCAGCTCCGCCATGAGCTGCGCCTGATAGCACAGAAGCTTTGCGTAATCCTTTGCCTTCTCGGGGTCTTCGGTCATAGCCTTCTGCATGGCCTGCACCGCCTCATGCTCGGGGTTCAGCTCCAGCACGCGGCCGACGGGGAAGGCAAACTCGGGGTTCGCCCGCTTCATATACTTCTCCATCTCGAAGCTCATGCCCTCGGCAGGGGTCATGCACACGGGGTGGCTGCCCAGCTCGGAGGACAACTTGACCTCCTTGACCTGGTCGCCCAGCGTCTCTTTCACGAAGGTCAGCAGGCCCTTCATCTCCTCGGCCTTTTCCTCTGCCTGTTTCTTTTCTTCCTCGGTCTGCAAGCCCAGATCCTCGGTGGAAACGTTGCAGAAGGACTTCTCCATATAGGTCATCAGGGTCTGAGGAACGAACTCGTCCACATCCTCGGTGAACAGCAGCACGTCATAGCCCTTCTTCGTCAGGGTCTCCACCTGGGGCAGCTTGCTCAGACGCTCCTTATTTTCGCCGGGAGCATAGTAGATCTTCTCCTGACCCTCGGCCATGGCGTCCACATACTCCTTGAGGGAGACCAGCTTGCCCTGCTTGTGGCTGTAGAACAGCAGCAGATCCTGCGTCGCTTCCTTGTGTGCGCCGTAGTCGGAGACGGTGCCGTACTTCAGCTGACGGCCAAAGGCGGCGTAGAATTCCTCGTACTTCTCCCGGTCGTTTTCCAGCATGGCTTTCAGCTCGGATTTGATCTTCTTCTCGATGTTCCGGGCGATGATGGTCAGCTGGCGGTTATGCTGGAGCATTTCACGGCTGATGTTCAGGGACAGATCCTGACTGTCCACCACGCCGCGGACGAAACGGAAATGCTCGGGCAGCAGATCCTCGCAGTTGTCCATGATCAGCACGCCGCTGCTGTACAGCTGCAATCCACGCTTGTAATCCTTGGTGTAGAAATCGTAAGGCGCTTTGCCGGGGATATACAGCAGCGCCTTGAAGGAAACGTTGCCCTCCACGTTGTAGTGGATGGTGCGCAGGGGCTTATTGTAGTCGAAGAACTTGTCCCGGTAGAAGGTCTCGTACTCTTCCTCCGTAACGTCCTTCTTGTCCCGCTGCCAGATGGGCACCATGGAGTTCAGGGTCTCCATCTCAGTGTAGGACTCGTACTTGGGCGCTTTATTTTCCTCACCCTCGGCGTTCTCGTCCTTCGGCTCCTCCACGGGACGGGACTTGGTGACCTCCATCCGGATGGGGTAGCGGATATAGTCGGAATACTTGCGGATCAGGCTGCGGATTTCGTATTCTTCCAGATACTCGGAGTATTTTTCGTCCTCGGTATCGGCTTTCAGGGTCATGATGACGTCCGTGCCGGGGGTGGCCTTCTCGGTTTCCTCAATGGTATAGCCGTCCGCCCCATCAGAGACCCACTTCCATGCCTTGTCCTCGCCGTACTTCCTGGAAATGACGGTGATGGAGGAAGCCACCATAAAGGCGGAATAGAAGCCAACACCGAACTGACCGATGATGTCGATGTCCTCGTTCTTCTCCATGGCCTGCTTGAAGCCCAGAGAGCCGGACTTGGCGATGGTGCCGAGATTCTCGATCATTTCGTCCTTCGACATGCCGATGCCGTTATCGGAAACGGTCAGGGTGCGGTTTTCGGGGTCGCGGGTGATGGTGATGGCGAATTCATCCCGGTTGATGCCCACCTTGTCGTCGGTCAGCGCCGTATAGGCCAGCTTATCGATGGCGTCGGAGGCGTTGGAGATGATCTCCCGAAGGAAAATCTCCTTGTGGGTATAAATGGAGTTGATCATCAGGTCAAGAAGACGCTGAGACTCCGCTTTGAATTGCTGCTTTTCCATAATCAATACACATCCTTGGTTTATTTAGCACTCTATGTATTTGAGTGCTAATATTATAGCGCACCTGTGGAAAAAAGCAAGGGCTTTCGGAAAAATTTCTCGATTTATTCATAATTGGCGCAATCGTGATTGATTATTTCAAATTATGTGGTATTATTATCCTGTATAGTTATGTGCAGCGGTATGCTGCCGCGAAAAATGGAAGCTCTGATTAAATCGGCGAGAGCTGTCGGCAGAAGATTTTGGCTCAGCCGAAAGTTCTGGAAGCGGCGGAATACTTTGTGTATTTCCCGCTTTCAGAACTGCACGGATGGGGCAAAAGATTCGCCGACAGCCGAAGGCGATTTATTCAGAGATTCCAGAAGTTAAGGAGTAAGAAATGATTACAGTAAGCAATCTCGGTATGCAGTTTGGCGGTCAGTGGCTGTTCCAGCACGTTGACCTGCAGTTCCTCCCCGGCAACTGCTATGGCATCATCGGCGCCAACGGCGCGGGCAAATCCACGTTCCTGCGCATCCTGACGGGGGAGCTGGACTCCACCAACGGCTCCGTCACCATCGACCCCACCAAGCGGGTCTCCGTTCTGAAGCAGAACCAGAACGCCTATGACGATTACACCGTCATGGACACGGTCATCATGGGCAACGCCCACCTGTACGAAGTCATGAAGGAAAAGGACGCCATCTACGAAAAGCCGGACTTCACCGACGAGGACGGCCTGCGGGCTGCCGACTTAGAAGCCGAATTCGCCGAGCTGGGCGGCTGGGAAGCGGAATCCGACGCCTCCCGCCTGCTGCAGGGTCTGGGCATCGGCACGGAGCTGCACTATGAGCAGATGGCCTCCGTCGATCCCCGTCTCAAGGTGAAGATCCTGTTGGCGCAGGCACTGTTCGGCAACCCCGACATCGTCATGCTGGACGAGCCGACCAACAACTTGGACATCGAAGCCATCAACTGGCTGGAGGATTTCCTTCTGGACTTCCCCGGCATGGTCATCGCGGTGAGCCATGACCGCCACTTCCTGAACACCGTCTGCACCCACACCGTGGACATCGACTACGGCAAAATCAAGATGTACGTGGGCAACTACGACTTCTGGTACGAGTCCTCCCAGATGGTGCAGGCCATGCTGCGCAACAAGAACAAGCGCAATCAGGAAAAGATCGAAGAATTGCAGCTGTTCATCCAGCGCTTCTCCGCCAACAAGGCCAAAGCCAAGCAGGCCACCGCCCGCCGCAAGCTCTTAGACAAGCTGACCGTGGAGGAAATGCCCTGCTCCACCCGCCGTTATCCCTTCGTGGGCTTCCAGCCCGAGCGGGAGCTGGGCAAGGACGTGCTCACCGTCAAGGACGTGTCCGTCACCGTGGACGGCGTGAAGCTGCTGGACAAGGTGTATTTCTCCGTGAACCGGGGGGACAAGATCGCCTTCGTGGGCGAAAACGAGCTGGCGCAGACCGCCCTGTTCAAGATCCTCATGGGCGAGCTGGAGCCGGACGAGGGCAGCGTCAAGTGGGGCGTATCCACCATCCGCAGCTACCTGCCCAAGGACAATTCCCCCTACTTTGACGGGAATCAGATGGAACTGGTGGACTGGCTGCGCCAGTATTCCGCCAAGAAGGACGACGTGTACCTCCGGGGCTTCCTGGGGCGGATGCTGTTCAGCAACGAGGACGTGTTCAAGCCCGTGAACGTCCTCTCCGGCGGCGAAAAGGTGCGCTGTATGCTCAGCCGGATGATGCTCTCCGGCGCGAATGTGGTACTGCTTGACCAGCCTACCAACCATCTGGACATGGAGTCCATTCAGGCGGTGAACAAGGGTCTGGAAGCTTTCCCCGGCGTGGTGCTGCTGGCCTCCCACGACCACGAGCTGCTGACCTCTACCTGTAACCGGGTCATCGCTTTCCAGCCCGACGGCACCATCATCGACAAGTACGGCACTTACGACGATTACCTCGCATGGATGGCCGAGCGGAGACAGCATGGCTGATTTCTATTTCAGAAATATGGAGTAAGATATGGAAAAAATTCTTGATATCATCACCAAAAAAATGGAGCGCGCCTTTGCCGACGCCGGCTATGACGCCTCCTACGGCCGGGTGACGGTCTCCAACCGCCCCGACCTGTGCGAATACCAGTGCAACGGCGCTCTGGCCGCTGCCAAACAGTACCGCTGCGCCCCCATCCAGATTGCGAAAGCGGTAGCGGAAAAGCTGGACGCCGCCGACTATTCTCTGGTGGAGGCCGTCATGCCGGGCTTCATCAACCTGAAGCTCTCCGGGGCGTTCCTGGAAACCTATCTGGAAGCCATGCGCACCGCCCCCGACTTTGGCGTTGCAAAAACCGGCGCGGGCAAGACGATTGTGGTGGACTACGGCGGCGCCAACGTGGCGAAGCCCCTGCACATCGGCCACCTGCGCCCCGCCATCATCGGCGAAGCCATGAAGCGGCTGTATGCCTTCTTTGGCTACAACACCATCGGCGACGTGCATCTGGGGGACTGGGGTCTGCAAATGGGCCTCATTATCGCGGAGCTGCGGGACCGTCAGCCGAACCTTCCCTATTTCGACCCGAACTTTACGGGAGAGTACCCCACTGAGCCTCCCTTCACCCTGTCGGACTTGGAGGAGCTTTACCCCGCCGCCTCCGCCCGGAAGAAGGAAGACGAAGCCTTTGCCCAGCGCGCCCACACCGCGACCTTTGAATTGCAGCAGGGTCGTCGCGGCTACCGCGCCATCTGGCAGCACATCATGAACGTGTCCCTGCCCGACCTGCGGCGGATCTACGACAGTCTGGACGTTCACTTTGAAAAGTGGCTGGGGGAAAGCGACGCCGACCCCTATATCCCCGCCATGGTCGCGGAGATGAAGGAAAAGGGCTACGCCGTTCTCTCCGAAGGCGCGTGGGTCATCCCCGTGGCCGAGGAAACGGACAAGAAGGCGGTTCCCCCCTGCATTCTGGTCAAGTCCGACGGCTCCTCCATCTACGCCACCACCGACCTTGCCACCATGGTTCAGCGGATGCAGGACTGGCACCCCGACAAGATGCTCTACGTCACCGACAAGCGGCAGGCGCTGCACTTTGAGCAGGTGTTCCGCGCCGCCCGGAAGTGCGGCATCGTCCCCGACACCACTGCCTTGGAGCATATCGGCCACGGCACCATGAACGGCAAGGACGGCAAGCCCTTCAAGACCCGTGACGGCGGCGTTCTCCGGCTGGAAACCCTCATCGCCGATATGACGGCCTTCGTCCGTGCCAAGGTCGTGGAAAACCAGATCGTGGACGCCTCCGAAGTGGACGATACCACCGCGAAAATCGCCCTTGCCGCCCTGAAATACGGCGATCTGAGCAACCAGCCCACCAAGGACTACAACTTTGATCTGGAGCGCTTCGCCGCCTTCGAGGGCAACACCGGCCCCTACATTCTCTATACCATCGTCCGCATCAAGTCCATTCTGGCAAAATACGGCGACTGGGCGCACCTTCCCATCCAGCCCCCGGCGAACCCCTTCGCCAAGGACCTGATGAACGTCATCACCCGCTTACAGCCCACGCTGGAAACCGCCCTGGCTTCCTCCGCGCCCAACCTGATCTGCGCCTACATCTACGAGCTGGCGGGCGCGGTGAACAAATTTTACCACGAAACCCCCGTCCTGAAGGAAGCGGACGAAACCCTGAAGGCCGGACACATCGCCCTGCTGGGCTTAGCCAAAAACATTCTGGAAACCTGCATCCACATCCTCGGCTTCTCCGCCCCGGAGAAAATGTAAGAAAGGCCGCAATATGAGACGCAGAATTCTCCTGATCGTCTTTTCCTGTATCCTTCTTATCCTGAGTCTCGTCATATTTGACCGGATAAATGCCCGGAACGCCGCTCCCATGCCTGTGCCATCCGTCTCAGGCGGCTATTACGAGAACGGCTTCACGCTGCGCCTGACCGCGCCGTCCAACGGCAGTATCTATTACACCACGGACGGCAGCACTCCCACGGCTGATTCTACGCTGTATCAGGATGGAATCCCCCTGAAAAATCGGTCTTCCGAACAGAATCTGTACAATTCCGTCCAGAACGTTGTGACTGACTGGAAAAATTACACGCCCAATCCCCAGCCGGTGGAAAAAGGAACGGTCATTCGGGCAGTCTTCGTAAACGAACGGGACATTGCCAGTGAAATCCTAACGCAGACCTACTTTGTCGGACTCCAGCCTCCGGAACGGGGCTACACGCTGTCGCTTGTTTTCGAGTACGATGATCTGTTCGGTGAGGACGGGATTTATGTTACCGGAAAGGAATATGACGAGTGGTATCTGAGCGGCGACTCTTCAACGGAAGCACCGGTTCCGAACTTTGAGAAAAAGCGCGAGGTCAGGGCCACGGCGGAGTTGCTTGGCGAATCAGGCGACATTCTAAATCAGGCTGTCGGCTTACGGTTACAGGGCAACACCGCCCGAGCGGAACGAAACAAACGTCTCACGATTGCAGCCAGGGAGGAATACAGCGGCAGCAATACCTTTCAGGCAGCCCTCTATAAAGGCATAAGCACCCACGCTGTTATGCTGAAAAGCTACTTTCCCGACACGCTCGCCTCACGCCTTGTTTCAAACCGCTCCGTATCCGTCCAAGGGAGCATTCCAGTTAAGGTATTCCTAAATGGGGAGTTCCTGTATAACAGCTATATGCTCGAGCGCTACGACAAGCAATATTTTCGGCAGCACTATAATGTTGACGGGTTCGTTTTGGTCAAAGACGGAGCCGTCCATGACGAGGACATTTCCTCTGAGGATAATATCCGCTATCAGGAGTACATGGGTTGGGTCGCTGACACTGACTTCTCCGATCCGCAGGAATGGGAAGCATTTCAGGAAGAAACGGATGTACAAAGCTATATTGATTACATCGTAACAAATTACTATCTGTGCAACATCGATTTAAGCGACAATCACAACTATTACTCTGTAAATCCTAAATCTTTATTATGGGGTATAGATGCTTCAGCTTATTTCTTGCATCATCGGTGGTGAAATGCTAGTCTACGCCTTTCTGAGCAATGTTTCTTGCAACAGCCCACGGTTCGAGGAGACTCCGAAGCGAAGGAAGATCAGGAATTCTGTTGTTTGCAATGCACTGGCGACCAAGAGCGGATAACTCAATCTCCGCAATATCAAGCCAACTCCCGTGCTTTGGCGTATAATGAATCTCCAGGCGCTCGGCAAGATCTCGGGCACGCTGCGGCGGGAAGGTGGCATACAGGGATGCAATGCTATGTGTGTTGAGGTTATCCATTACAAGAACGACCTTCTTGGCCATAGGATATTGCTTGGTCAGCAGCCACTCTATTTGCTTTGCCCAATCCTGAGAAGTCCTTCTCTCCTGGGCGTCGGCATATCTCCATCCGGCCAAAGGCTCTGTAAAAAGGAAAATGCTTGCTGTGCCGTTGCGGATATACTGGTAGTCCTCATATTGAACGCCGTCCTTTTTGGAGCGGAATCCTTTGCGGAAGTCGGCAAAAAACTGAACCGGCTTTTCATCCATGCAAATAACGGGATAGTCTTCGTCATATGGGCGACTGTATACCTCAAGCACATCCTCCATCGCGGCCACAAAAGCGGCATTGTGTTCCGGCGGAATACACCAGCACTTCTTCAGGTTAGGCTTAAATTCGTTTTTTTAAGAATGGTTGAAATTGTAACGTGCGATATGGAATCTATATACCCAAGCTCAACCGTTCTGTCCGCAAGCAGCCGCAGTGTCCACTTTGAATACCCCTCCGGCGGCTGTCCGCAAGCAAGTGCAATGACGTGTGCCTCCACCTCCCCGGTAACCTTTGCCGGAATCGGCGGTGTTTCACGCTTCTTCCTGCTAATTGTAGCTTCAAGGCCCTTTTCACAATAAGAAGTCCTCACAGTCTGTACCGTTGTGGGTGTGGTGTGGTATGCATCCGCTATCTCGGACACAGTCATATACTTCTCATTTCGCTTGTCTGAGGCAAGCAGTATATTCGCACGCAGGATTGTCCGGGCAGGGCTGTTGCCCTTTTTCACGATTTCCATGAGCGTGGCCTTATCTTGATCGCTGAGCTCAATCACATATTTGAACGATGGCATATAATAACCCCCTATTATCATCATCTGAGGTTATTATAGCACAATGTTCTGATTTATACAAGAATTAGACTTAACAAAACACTATGTTCTCTGGCGCAGTACATCCCGCGGAAAATCGCCCTACGCTGACCAGCGGTGGAGATGGTGTATTTACGATATTGACGCCCTCGCGTGGATGCCATACCGCTCCAAATATGGCAATGTTGTGGAAATCAACGCTTTCTCCAACGATTTCACCTTTGATCTGGATTCCACAACCCTTTTCCGTTCCCTGAAAAGCAGCCCAGAGTTCCGGGAGCGGTTTGTCCTGTCCTTCATGGACATGCTCAACAACAACTTTTCCCCCGCAAATGTGGAGAAGGTGCTGGCCGACTACGGCTACACGCTGGACTGGCTGGACGGCTTCTTCCGGAAGCGCCCGGCCTATGCGGTAACGCACCTTGCCGAGGAATTTGGCCTGACCGGTTCTCTGGAAACCGTGACGGTCACGACTGCGCATCCGGAAATGGGCAGTGTGACGGTCAACACTTCCCTGCTCGACCTGTCGTCAGGCAGCTGGTCGGGGCAGTATTTTACAGACTATCCCATCACCGTTACGGCCGCCGCCAACGACGGTTACGAATTTGTGGGATGGAAAGGAGACGCGGACGGAGCCGGGGAAACGGTCACAGTTTCTGTTGACGGCGGTATCGCCCTGGAAGCCGTATTTGCGAAGGTACAATGAGAGAACTTGAAAAACTACTCCATTCGGATGTTTCCGAGGACAGACATTATCGGAACGAGCTGAAATACGTCTGCTCCGAGGGAGAGCTTCAGCTGATCCTCGCAAGAATACGCCACATTTGTCCTTCGGATTCCCATGCGTCGGCAACAGGGACATACAGCATCCGAAGCATCTACTTTGACGATGCGCAGAACCGCTGCTTTTTGGAAAACGAAAACGGCACCGACCCCAGAGAGAAGTTCCGTATCCGAATCTACAATGCCTCGGATCGCCGCATCACGCTGGAATGCAAGCGGAAAGAGCATACCATGACCAATAAGGTCAGCTGTCCGCTGACGAAAGACCAGCTTACTATGATTCTGAATGGGTCTTTGCCGGAATCCGCCGTTGACAGCGACCTGCTGCGAAAGCTTTTCTTACTGCACGAGCAGGACAATCTGAAGCCGAACGTGATCGTTGCCTACGAGCGCACCCCCTTCGTGTATGCGCCCGGGAATGTCCGGATTACCTTCGACCGGAACATTGGAAGCACTACGAACATCTCCGGCTTCTTTGACCCCTACCTGCCTCTGCGACCGGTTCTCCCCACCGGCAAGCACATTCTGGAAGTAAAGTACGACGCGTTTCTGCCGGACTTCCTGTACGAAGTCATGAATCTAGGCAGCCTGACCCAGACTGCGTTCTCAAAGTATTATTTATGTAGAAAATTCACAGTATAAGGAGAAAAACATGAGCATTCAGGATGTTTTAAAAAAATCGTTTTTGAACCAGTTCAATTCTGACCTCTCTACCACGTCCATCGTAGGAACGCTGATCCTCACCGCCCTGATCGGCACGTACATTTTCGTGATCTACCGTGCCGTCTGCCGGAAAGCCTTCTATTCCAAGTCCTTCGCCATTTCCCTGCCGGTGATTTCCATGATCACCGCCTCCATCATCATCTCCATTCAGTCCAGCGTTGTAATCTCTCTTGGCATGGTGGGTGCGCTGTCCATCGTCCGTTTCCGGACTGCGGTAAAAGACCCCATGGATTTGGCGTTTTTGTTCTGGACGATTTCTGTGGGCATCATCTGCGGTGCCGGTCTGTTTGAGGTTGCCGTGGAAGCCTCCATTCTGATTACCATAGTCATGCTGCTTCTTCATTTTGTCCCCAACGTGAAGCCCGCGCTGCTCCTGCTGGTCAACGGCACGGATTCCAAAATTCAGGCCGAGCTGGAGCAGGTGCTGAAAGACGGCACCCGGTTTTACAAAATCAAGTCCCGGAATATGACCGGCACGGGCATTGACATGATCGTTGAGCTGAAGACGAAAGACGAGGGTGCCCTGATAGAAAAGGTTCTCGCCATTCCCGCAGTAGAAAGCGCCACCCTGATGACCCACGACGGAGAGATTACATATTAAATTCAACAAAGTATTTCCCCGCAGCCAATGGCTGCGGGGAAATACTTTGCATCTTCTTTTATGCAAAAACCGCCCTGGTTACCCAGAGCGGTTTTAACTGTTTTCATGAGGGATCAATAGAACTTTCTCTTGTTCTTACGGGCAGCTTCGGACTTCTGCTTCCGCTTCAGGCTGGGGCTGACGTAATGCTCACGCTTCTTGACCTCAGCAATCACGCCTTCCTTGGCACAGCTGCGCTTAAAACGACGCAGAGCGCTCTCCAGAGACTCGTTCTCCTTGACGCGAATTTCAGACATTGTTTTCCCTCCCTCCGATGGCATCCGGCTCGATCCAGGATGCTTTCAGGGCCATACCGGCTTGATACATTATAATTGTTCTTTCCCGAATTGTCAAGGAATAATTCTAAAAATTCACAAATTATACCGAACTCCAAAGAAAATCTGAAACCATTCCGGAAATCGGATCACTTGACGATCAGGTTGACCAGCTTGTTCTTTACCACAATGGTCTTCACGATCTGGCCGCCCTGCTTCTGCAGGAACTTGGAAATCTTTTCGTCCGCCACGGCGTTTGCCACCACTTCCTCGTTGGAAAGATCGGCCTCCATCAGCACGGTGCCGCGCATCTTGCCGTTGACCTGCACCGCGATGTTCACCTCGGCATCCTTGCACTTTTCCTCGGAATAGGTCGGCCAGCTTTCGTAGGCAATGGTATCGTCATGCCCCAGCAGCTGCCAGATCTCCTCGCCCACGTGGGGCGTGATGCAGGAAAGCATCTTGATGAAGCCCTCGGCATAGGCCTTGGGACAGCTGCCATTCTTGTAGACCTCGTTGACGAACACCATCATCTGGGCAATGGCCGTGTTGAAGCCCAGCGCCTCAAAGTCGGAGGTGACCTTCTTCACCGTCTGGTGATAGATTTTGGTGAGCTTGCCGTCGTCGGTATCGGTGATGTTCTTCTCCTCGGTGAAGAAGTTCCAGACGCGGTTGATGAACTTCTTTGCGCCCACCACGCCGGTGGTGCTCCAGGGCTTGGACACCTCCAGCGGCCCCATGAACATCTCGTACAGCCGCAGGGTATCCGCGCCGTACTCCCGCACCACGTCGCTGGGATTCACCACGAATTCCGGGAAGCGCTTGCCCATCTTGATGCCGTTCTCACCCAAGATCATGCCCTGATGCACCAGCTTCTTGAACGGCTCCTTTACGGGAGACAGCCCCTGATCGTACAGGAAGCGGTTCCAGATCCTTGAATACATCAGATGACCCACGGCGTGCTCCGGGCCGCCAACATACAGGTCAACGGGCATCCAGTGCTTCGCAAGCTCGGGGTCGCAGAACACCTTGTCGTTCTTGGGGTCGATATAGCGGAAGTAATACCAGGAGGAACCGGCGCTGCCGGGCATGGTGGAAGTCTCCCGGACGCCGTGAATGCCGTTACGGTCATACTTCTTCCACTCAGTGGCGTTTTCCAGCGGCGCTTGACCGTTGCGTCCCTTGTAATCCTCCAGCTCCGGCAGGATCAGGGGCAGCTCGTCGTCGGGCAGGAAGTAGGTCTTTCCGTCGTCGGTGTACACGCAGGGAACCGGCTCGCCCCAATATCTCTGACGGGCGAAAATCCACTCCCGGAAATGGTAGTTGACCTTTCTTCTGGCCACGCCGGCCTTTTCCAGCTTGCAGGTGATGGCCTCCTTGGCCTCCTCCACCGTCAGGCCGGTGAACTCTTCGGAGTTGATGAGCCTGCAGCCCTTGCCCAGATAATCCTGCTTCTCAAAGGCGTGCTCGGACACGTCCGCGCCGTCAATGACCTGAATCATGGGGATGTTATGCACCTGAGCGTACTCGAAATCACGCTGGTCGTGGCTGGGCACGGCCATGACCGCGCCGGTGCCGTAGCTCGCCAGGACGAAGTCGCCGATGAACACTGGCACCTGCTTGCCGTTGACGGGGTTGATAGCGTAGACGCCCTCCAGACGGCAGCCGGACTTGGTTTTGTTCAGCTCCGTGCGGTCCATGTCGCTCTTCTTCACAGACTCGTCGATGTACGCCTGAACCGCTTCCTTGTTCTGCACCCGGTCCATCAGGCTCTGCACGATCTTGCCGTCGGGGGCAAGCACCATGAAGGTAATGCCGTAAATTGTCTCGATGCAGGTGGTGTAGATGGAGAATTCGCCGCCGCCCACCAGCTGGAAATCCACCTCCACACCGGTGGATTTGCCGATCCAGTTGCGCTGGATCTCCTTGGTGGATTCCGGCCAGTCGATCTCGTTGAGACCTTCCAGCAGCTTCTCCGCGAAGGCGGGCTGGTCAATGACCCACTGCATCATGTTCTTCTTGACCACGGGATAGCCGCCCCGCTCGGACTTGCCGTCGATGACCTCGTCGTTGCTGAGCACAGTGCCCAGCTCCTCGCACCAGTTCACGGGCATCTCAATGCGCTTGGCGTAGCCCGCCTCGTAGAGCTTCTTGAAGATCCACTGCGTCCACTTATAGAAGGACGGGTCGGACGTGGCGATCATCTTCGACCAGTCGTAATCGAAGCCAAGCTCCTTCAGCTGAGCGGAGAAGGTCTCGATGTTCTTCTGGGTAAATCCGTTGGGATGATGGCCGGTATTCACGGCGTACTGCTCCGCCGGCAGGCCGAAGGAGTCATAGCCCATGGGGTGCAGCACGTTGTAGCCCTGCATCCGCTTCATGCGGGAGACGATATCCGTCGCCGTGTAGCCCTCGGGATGACCCGCGTGCAGGCCGACGCCGGAGGGATACGGGAACATATCCAGCACATAGTATTTGGGCTTGGAGAAATCCCACACGTCGGTGTAGAAGGTATTATGCTCCTGCCAGTACTTGTGCCACTTGGCCTCAATTTTTGCGTAATCGTAATTCATGCCGAACACACCTCTCAAACCGGCTGCATTTCGGTCAGCCGGATATATACTAATTCTCTTCGATGATGATATCCCGGATATCCACAAGTTCCGCGTCCGCCCACAGGCGTTCCAGATCGTAGAACTTCCGGGCTTCCTCAGTAAAAACGTGGACGACAATGCTGCCGTAATCCAGCAGCTCCCAGGAATTGCCCCGGTGGCCTTCCCGGCTGAGCATCTGCTCGCCCAGCTGCTCCAGCGTGTACTCGGCATAGTCGCAGAGCGTCTTGACGTGGGTGCTGGAAGTACCGGTGCAGATCAGGAAATAATCCGCCAGCGAGCTGACCCGGTCAATTTTCAGCAGCTTGATGTTCTGTCCTTTTTTGGCGTCCAGCGCCTTGGTAACCTCGTAAGCGATTTCTTTTGGGGTTAACATAACTTCTTCCTTTCTACAGGGCTTCTGCTTCCTGACGGTTTAGCCAGTCCAGAGCTTCTCTGGACTCCGGCGAAACCTCGTTCCCCTGCTCCTTCAGATGTTCCAGCGTCATCTCCAGCCCCAGCTTCAGCGCCGCGGTCAGATTGGAAAACGCCAGCTCCCGAAGCTTTTCCACGCCGGGAAAGCTTCGGTTCGGCTCCATATAGTCTGCCACATAAATGATGGTTTCCAGCAGATTCATGTCCGCTTTTCCCGTGGTGTGGCTGCGGATGGCGGAGACCACCGCTTCATTTTCCCCGAAAATCCGCTCCGCCACCATGGAACCGGTAAGGGCGTGGAGGGTTCGGGGGTATTTTCTTGAAAATTCGCCTAATATTTTACCATATTCGGCACAGACTGTCAACTGCAGCGGCCCGTCCAGTGCCTTGGTAATATCGTGGAGAATGCCCGCCCGGGCGGCGTCGGTCACGTCCGCACCCCAGCGTTTGGCCAGCGCCACCGCCGTATCCCGGCAGCCTAAGACGTGCGCCACCCGGTTGGGATTCAGCAGCTGGATGACCACCCGCTCCAACTCCGCCATGGGGAGATTTTTCCACTGGGCGTTCACATCGTACAGCCCATGTTCCCGAATGTACGCCGCCACGCCGGGGGACAGAAACGGCCCCGCGCAGTGGAACGCCAGCATCCGCCGCAGCTGGGTGGAGGAAATATCGACAATGTCGTTTTCCACCAGACAAATCTTCGCCCCCCGCTGTTCCAGCTTCGCCTTATTTTCGGCAACGGCGTTTTTTTCCCCCTTGCTGCCCCGGTAGAAAACGCCCAGCTCCACATTTTTCAGGATGTCGTCAGGCTGCTTCCACTGATCGAAGCACAGGAACATATCGCTGCCCATGAGCAGAATCAGCTCCGCGTCAGGATAGCGCTCCTTCAGCTCCGATACGGTCTGGAAGGTGTAGCTGACGCCGCCCCGGTTCAGCTCGATGTCCGAAACCTCGGCCTTCGGACAGTCCGCCGCCGCAATGCGCAGCATTTCGAGCCTTTGCCGCGGGGTGGGCGAGTGCTCCGGTATCGCCTTGTGGGGCGCAATACTCGTGGGGACGATCACGAGCTTATCGAGTTTCAGCGCCGTGACCGCCTGCTTCGCCGCCTGAATGTGGCCGGCGTGTGGGGGATTGAAGGTTCCACCGTAAATGCCGATTCGTTCCATTTGTACCGCTCCTGTACCTGTTTATCCCGCAAAATGCGGAAGAAAAATTCCGCTGCTGTTCCTTTGTGGCACCGTTCGGGTTATTTCTGCTTTCTCTGCTGCCGTTCCCGGCTTTGCTCAATGGACTTTTCGATGGCCTGTTCCCGGAAATACTGGTTGCGCTGCTCCCGCGCCTGACGGGCTGCCTGACGGCGGGCGCGAACGCCCTTGCCTACCGGGTCAGCCTTGGACTTGGGGGTCTCCTTGTGTTTGGCACGGCCGGTCTGGTTGCGCTCGGCCTGACATTTTTCGCTGAACCGCCAGATGACGAACTTGGAACCGACGCAGGAAATGCCGTCGGCGCCGGTGGCCTCGCAGATGGCGTTGGACACCTCGCGCGCACTCATCAGTGCGGTTTCCAGCACCTTGCCCTTCACCAGCTCCCGTGCGGTGAGCAGCTTGTCCGCTTCCGCGACCACCGCCTCCGTCACGCCGTCCTTGCCCACCATCAGGGTGGTTTCCAAGCTGTTCGCCTGCGCCCGGAACTCGGCGCGCTGTTTACTTGTCAGCATAGCCTTCCTCCTTGAGTTTGTCGTAAAATGCCCGCAGCGCCACCGCCCGGTGGGACACCTGATTCTTTTCCTCAGGCGTCACCTCCGCCAGCGTCTTGCCGAAGGGCGGATAGTAGAAAATGGGGTCATAGCCGAAGCCGCCCGTCCCGGCGGGGGCGCGCAGCAACTCGCCGTGCACCTCGCCCCGGGCCTGAATCACCTTGCCTTCAGGCGTGACCATGGTGATGACGCAGACGAACTGCGCCTGACGCTGGCCGTCGGGAGCATTTTCCGTGTTTTTCAGCAGCAGCTGCAACCTGCCCCAGTCGTCCAGCGTATCGTCGAAGCCGTACCGGGCAGAGTAGATGCCGGGTTCCCCGTTCAGGGCGTCCACGGCAATGCCGGAATCGTCCGCCAGCGCCGGAAGCCCGGTGGCCCGCATGACTGCGTTGGCTTTCAGAAAGGAATTTTCCTCAAAGGTAGTTCCCGTTTCCTCCACGTCAATGTCCACGCCCAGGTCGGACTCCATCACCAGCTCCATATCAAATTTCTCGGTGATTTTCCGGATTTCTTCCCATTTATGTCTGTTTTTGCTTGCCAAAACTACTTTCATGATACTTCCTCAGATCAATGCTTCCACGAATTCCTTCGCGCTGAAGGGCATCAGGTCGTCTGCCTGCTCGCCCACGCCCACAAACTTCACGGGAATTTGCAGGGCGTCCGCCACGGCGATGACAATGCCGCCCTTGGCGGTGCCGTCCAGCTTGGTCAGGGCAATGGCCGTGACCCCCGCGATTTCCTTGAACTGCTTTGCCTGAATCAGGCCGTTCTGGCCGGTGGTGCCGTCCAGAACCAGCAGGACTTCCTTGGCAGCGTCGGGCAGCTCCCGCGCCACAATGCGGCTGATCTTGTTCAGCTCGTTCATCAGATTCGTCTTGTTGTGCAGCCGTCCGGCGGTGTCAATGAGAATCACGTCCACGTCCCTGGCCTTGGCGGACTGGATGCCGTCAAACACCACGGAGGCCGGGTCCGCCCCCTCGTGCTGGCGGACGATGGACGCGCCGCTTCTGCCCGCCCAGATCTCCAGCTGGTCGGCTGCCGCCGCCCGGAAGGTGTCTCCCGCCACCAGCATGACCTTCTTTCCCTGAGAGGTCAGCTGCTTTGCGATCTTGCCGATGGTGGTAGTCTTGCCCACGCCGTTGACGCCGATGACCAGAATCACGCTGGGGTGGGTGGACAGATTCAGCTCCGTGTCCCCCACGGAAAGCATATCCACCAGAATTTCCTTCAGCGCTTCCCGCGCTTCCTCCGTGGTTTTCAGGTGCTGCTCCCGGACGGCCTTGCGCAGCCGCCCCACAGCCTTGACGGAGGTGTCCACACCCAGATCCGCCAGGATCAGGCTCTCCTCCAATTCATCGTAAAAATCATCGTCAATCTCGGAAAAGCCGGAAAACACGCTGCCCAGCGTGCCGCTGAGCGCTTCCCGGGTCTTGGTCAGTCCGGCCTTGATCTTGTCAAAAAAGCCCATAAAAATCTCCTTTTTATTCCACGATTCCCAAATATTCTTCCATCTGGTTCAAGTCCAGCCGCAGCAGCTTGCTCACGCCCTGCTCCTGCATGGTCACGCCGTAAAGCACGTCGGAGGCTTCCATGGTGCCCCGGCGGTGGGTGATGACGATGAACTGGGTCTTCTTCGCCAGATTGTGAAGATAGCTGGCAAACCGCTCCACGTTCCGGTCGTCCAGTGCCGCGTCGATCTCGTCCAGCAGACAGAAGGGCGTCGGCCGCACCTTCAGAATGGCGAAGTACAGCGCCGTAGCCACGAATGCTTTCTCGCCGCCGGAGAGCAGCGTGATGGTCTTGACCTGCTTTCCGGGGGGCTGGACGCGAATTTCAATGCCGCAGGTCAGGGGATTTTCCGGGTCTTCCAGAACCAGCTGTCCCTTGCCGCCGCCGAACATTTCTTCAAAAGTCTGCCCAAAATAGTGGTCGATTTTCCCGAACTCCGAAACAAAAATGGTGGTCATCTCTTTGGTGATGTCCCGGATGACGCTTTCCAGCTCCCGCTTGGAGGTCAGCACGTCGTCCCGCTGGGAAGCAAGGTACGTGTAGCGCTCGTTGACCCGGGCATATTCCTCGATGGCGCCCAGATTGGGCGTACCCAGCGCGGCAATTTTCCGTTTCAGCTCTGCCGCACAACGGTTTCCGGCAGTGACGTTTTCGATCTGGCCCCGATGCTCCGGGGCGGTGCCGGGGGTCAGGCCGTAGGAATCCCACAGCTTGTCCACGATCTGCTTTTCCTCCATGGAGGAAGTGACCTTCTTCTGTTCCAGCAGGGCGCAGGCGCGCTCCATGTTGAGGATGTCCTTGTTCTTTTCCTGGGCGTCCCGCTCCGCCCGGGTCTTGGAGGCTTCCGCTTCCGCCCGGTCTTCCAGCGTCTTTTGCATGAGGGCATTCATCCGGTCGGACTCCGCGTCGTTTTCCTCCTGCTTGATTTTCAGCTGGGCGATCTCTCCTTCCAGACGGTGGGTGTCCTCCCGGATGGCATCCGCCAGCGCTTCCTTCTTCTCCCGGTCGCCCTCCATGGCTGTCCGGAGGTTCTGGAGGTCCGCAATGTGGGTCAGCGCCGTACCCCGCTCGGCTTCCAGCGCCGCTTCCGCAGTTTTCAGCTCCGTCATCTGTCCGGTGATGGCGGCGTTCGCTTCCGCCGCTTCCGTCTGACTGCCTTCCAGCTGTGCCAGCGTCTGCCGGGTTTCGGCAAGCTGCTGGGTGTACACCTGAATCTTCGCCTGCTGGGCGGCATAGCGCTCCCGGTCGGAGGTCTGCCGCGCGTTCAGAGAATCCCGCTCCCGCTGGGCGGAGGTCTCCGCTTCCACGATGGCGTTCAGCAGAATTTCAAACTGCTTTTCCTGCCCCTGCAGGCGCAGCACCTGATCCTCCGCGCCGCGAAGCTGATCCTGCGCCGCCTTCATCTGGAATTCCACCTGATCGCACTGCCGCTGGGCTTCCTGCAGATCCGCCTGCGCAACCAGCAGCTCCTGTTCCAGCTTCTTTTCCTGCGCCGTCAGCTTTTCCAGCTCGTTGGCACGGGACAGAATGCCCGCTTCCTTATTCACGGAGCCGCCGGTCATAGAGCCGCCGGGGTTCATGACCTGACCGTCCAATGTGACGATCTTGAACCGCCCCCGGTACTTCTGAGACATGGCGATGGCCGCATCCATATCGGACACGATGACCGTCCTGCCCAGCAGATTTTCCACAATGCCCCGGTACTTTTCATCGCTCGCGGTCAATTCAGACGCAATGCCCACGAATCCTCGGCAATTTTCCAGCTCGGTCTCCTGTAAGCTCCTGCCCTGAATATTGGACATAGGCAGGAACGTCGCACGACCGCCGCCGGTGCGTTTCAGGTAGCCGATGGCCGCCTTGCCGTCCTGCTCCGTCCCAACCACGATCTGCTGCATGGCCGCGCCCAGCGCGATCTCAATGGCGACCGTGTAGCTGTCCTCGGTACGGATCAGACGGGACACGGGACCGTGAATGTTCCGCAGCGCGCCCCGCTGGGCTTCCTGCATCACCATGCGGACGGCCTTGTTGTAGCTTTCAAAATCCCGCTCCATTGCCCGGAACACTCTGGCCTTCGCCGTCACGGAATCCCGCCGGGAGGTCATGTCCCGGATTTTTTCCTGCAATTCGTCCCGCCGCTTGACCCGGGTATTTTGCCTAAGGGTGTAGCCCGCGATGGTGTTGTTGGCCGCGGTCACTTCCTCCTGGGCTTTTTTCAGTTCCCTGCGGCAGCCATCCAGATTGGTCTGGGCTTCCTGCTGTCTGGCCGCGCCGGCGGACAGGTCGGCATTCAGCTGCTCCAACCGCTCCTTGGTCTGCGCCATGCTTTCTTCCAGACCCCGCACGTCTGCCTGACGTCCCGCGACATCCGCCGCCAGAGAGGATTCCTTCCCCCGCAGCTCCAGAAACTGCTTGGTCAGTCCCTGCGCGCTGGCCGTCATGGCGGTGAGCTTGTGCTGCAAATCGTCCAGCTCCCGGCGTTTTCCCGCGAGAGACGCTTCAATTTCTTCAATTCTGGCCTTCGTCTGGTCGATCTGGGACACGATGCCGCCGGAGCGGTCTTCCTGCCCTTTCAGCTCTTCCTCAATGCGGGAAATGTTGGCGTTGTTGTTCTCCACATTGCCCCGAAGCACGGCCATCTGCCCGTCCAGCTGCTGATGCGTAGCGGACAGCATATTCACTTTCAGACGGACGGTTTCCAGCTCGCCGTCCCGGGTGCGCAGGGCTTCGCCCAGCTGGTCTGCCTGACGGTACAGGGCGTCCAGATCGTCGTGAGCCTGCTGCAGAACGAAGGACGCGGACGCATAGTCCTCCTCCGCTTTCTTGGCGGCGGCGGAAAGTCTGTCCAGCGTGTCCAGCCACACGGCCACCTCCACGCCCTTTAATTCGTCCTTCAGTTCCAGATATTTTTTTGCCTTTTCCGACTGCTGCTTCAACGGCTCCAGCTGCAATTCCAGCTCGGAGACCTTGTCGCCGATGCGCAGCAGATTGTCCTCGGTGGCGGCCAGCTTCCGCTCCGTCTCCTCCTTGCGGTGACGGTATTTGGAGATGCCTGCGGCTTCCTCAAAAATTTCCCGGCGGTCGCCGCTTTTCAGGGAGAGAATTTCGTCGATCCTGCCCTGACCGATATTGCTGTAGCCCTCACGCCCAAGGCCGGTGTCCATGAACATCTCGTTGATGTCCCGCAGGCGGGCGGACTGCTTATTGATGTAGTATTCGCTGTCCCCGGAGCGGTAGTAGCGCCGGGTGACCATCACCTCGTCGGCGTCGTAGGCCAGCGCCCGGTCGGAATTGTCCAGCGTCAGGGTCGCCTCGGCGAAGCCCACGGCGGTGCGCTTCTGGGTGCCGCCGAAGATCACGTCTTCCATTTTGGCGCCCCGGAGGGTTTTGGAGCTTTGTTCGCCCATGACCCACAGAATGGCGTCGGAAATATTCGATTTTCCGGAGCCGTTGGGGCCGACGATGGCGGTAATGTCGTCGCCGAACCGGATCAGTGTCTTGTCCGGGAAGGACTTAAAGCCTTGCAGTTCCAATGATTTCAGATACACAGCATAACCTCATGTAAAAGAGAGTAAAAGATAATAATTCAGTTTATTATATCTGACAAAGAGCGCAAATGCAAGAGTTTCTTTCGCTTCCCGGCGGTAATTCCCTCTTAATCTTGGAAACAGAGCACATCCGGGCAAAAAGCAGGAGCGGCGTCATTCGTACTGCGCCACTCCCGCTTAAAACTCAATATTTCCTATATGGGTTTGTGCTATCTATGCAACTCGGTTCCCGGCAAAAATTATATCATCTTATTACTTTCTTTTTTATCTTATCAGCTATCCGAACCAGCAGGTCCTTCATCGTAAGATCCTCCGTGTCTACTGCTCTTGACAGATACTCATCATACCATTTGGGGTAAAATGCGCGACAACGGCGGTATGCTTTCTCATATGGCTGGTCAAAAATATGCAGAATAAACGTTTCCAGCGCACTGTCAATTTCCCAAGGAAGATTCGGGTCTTTTAAAATGGGTTGACGGAGCATGGCAAGGTATTTTTCATCGTCCTGATCCAACTCCTTCACCTTCTCTACCACAGATTCCAGAGAATCGAAATCCGCCACATTAATAAACGCAGCTGAGTTAAAGAAATCAGTGATGTTTGCACTTCCGAAGTATATTGGAATTGTATCCGAATAAAAAGCATCTGTTATCTTTTCTGTAATAAACCCATAATGCGAAGTGCTCTCAAAACAGATGGTAAATTTACACTTACTTTGGAACGATGTCTTGGTATCATCATTCCAACTAACGCTTTCCCCCGGGCGGTTATTCATGAAAGTACCTGGTGACTCTACCCGTTTGTACATATTGAGAATTTCAAAAAAATGGCTCCGGTACTGATGCTCAGAATCATGGCTGGTAATCAGGTTTGCAAAGTATTCCTTTTTATGGACAAAATCCATATCATAATCACGTTTCTTTTCCGCCAGAGCATACCAATGCGCACCGGGGTACGTACACCCCGGCTGGTAAAAGCAGCGGTCACCAAATGAAACAGGGTATCGGCACACCGCGTAATCAATCAAATTGAAATCCGGCACATAGTTTTCGCCACATTCAAATATCCGGATCTGGGGATATTTGCAGTAGTCATACTTTGGATCAAACACATCGCAGATAATGTAGTCCGCATCGTCCGATATCTGGACGTCATAGCCATTTTTCTGCAAATAATAGGTAATCGCATTATCCTTTGGCTGAAGGTCTTCTGCATACTTACCAACAAACTTAATCTTCACTGTCTTCATGGTATGCACTCTCTTTCCGTTATGTAAAATAGTCCTCTGTCTGTTCTATTGCATTCTGCGGCTGTTTCAGTAGCTTTCTCGGGCTGGAAAAATACATCCGAAGCAATGGTCGCCATAGACGTCTCGGAGGCACCGTATTCCCCCGTTCCAGCAGATAGCGCCGCAGGGCAGCACGCTGGGCCGCAATCGTCCGTTCTGTGCTCCCCGGCGTCAGCACCAGATACCACAATGCATCCAGATAGCTTTCATCAAAGACGCGCTGCAGCTCCGGATACCGCGCCTTGATCTTCTGTCTGCGCTGGCCAATGGCTTCCAGACTGTCCAGCACCCGCCGTTCGGCGGCTGTCGGATTATTCATCACGCTGGATGCACGCCGGCGGTAGTTATAAATCACCCGGTCGTCGCATAGAACCCGTTCGGCGTTCATGATACCCTGATAGGTAAAATATTCGTCGTCGATCTTATGTCCTTCCTCGAAAAAAATATCTCGGAACAGCGCGCGCTTATACAGCTTGTTCCACAGCAGCGCCGCGCTCCAATCGCAGGTAAAGCGAACCAGATATTCTTTTCCCGTCAAAACCTGCCGTCCCGGTTGGAAAATCTTCTCTTCCTGCCGGTTGCGGTAGACATCCCGAAAAGCAAACACCGCCGCATCCACATCGTAGTTACGCAGAAGGGACAGCATGTAGCCATACACATTCGGCTCCAGAAAATCGTCGCTGTCCGCGAAGCTCAGGTATTCCCCTGTGGCCGCCCGCAGTCCCGCGTTTTTCGCCGCCGCCGCGCCGCCGTTTTTCTGGTGGATGACCCGAATGCGGCCGTCCCGCTGGGCATAGGCGTCGCAGATGGCACCGGAATCGTCGGTGGAGCCGTCATCGATAAGGATGACCTCCAGCTTTTCGTAGTCCTGAGACAGAATGCTGTCCAGACACTCCGGCAGGTAGGCCGACACGTTATACACCGGCACAATGACCGAAATCACGTCCTTCATTTCTGACGCTCCCCTCTCCTGCCCAGCTTGCCGTACAGCCACCAGAACGGCTTCATGGGATAGGCTTCCTCATACACCCAGGAAAACTCCCGGCAGAGCGGGAACAGATCAAATTCCTTCCCCTGCCGCAGGCCCTCCCGGAGTTTTTTCCGCAGGGTTTTCAGAAGCCGCCCCCTGCCCGGATTGTCCCATTGCTTTGCAAAGCCGATCTGTTCGTATGTACTGTAAATATACTGTCTGACCGTCTTTTTCAGCAGTCTCTGGTTGCCGTTTTCCCGTGCGAAAGCGATCTGGTTTTCCGTCGCTTCCAGAATATGCAGCTTTCTCGGCGTCCACTTGGACAACATAATACCCACGGGATTCTGGTAGTAAGCGTACAAAGGCTCCCGCGTCACAGCCACCTTTCCCGCGCGGTACACAGCGAGATAGGTGGTGAACTCGTCCTCGTGCAGCTTTCCTACGGGATAGCGCAGGGTGTCAAACAGGCTCTTATGGTACAGCTTGTTCCATGCGATTGCCGGTACATCTTCCCCGGCCTCGTCGGGGCAGTAATAGTCATCCGCCGACAAAACACGGTATTCCGGCGCACCCACAGACGGGAAATCCCCGCCCCCGGTGCGGAAATAGCCGCAGGCACTGAGCAGGCACCCCGTTTCCTGAACCATCGTGTACAGCCGCAGCAGGAAATCCGGATGCACCCAGTCGTCGCTGTCCACGAAGGCCACCCACTGGCTGCCGCTGTTGGCCTGCGCCCAGTCAATGCCCGTATTCCGGGCGGCGGAAAGGCCGCCGTTTTTCTGATGAATGACATGGATTCGACCGTCTTTCCGGGCGTATTCCTCGCAGATATCGCCGCAGCTGTCCGGGCTGCCATCGTCCACCAGCACAAGGTCAAAATCCGCAAACGTCTGGGCAAGGATGCTGTCCACGCACCGGTGCAGGAACGCCTCCACCTTATAGATCGGGACAATTACGCTGATCGCAGCCATAGGCTTCTCCCCTTTGTATCGTTCAGCGCTTCAGAAAAAGCGCTTTCAGCTTGTGATAGGTCTTCTCCCCCAGCAACTTCGTGAGGAATGCATACCGGGCGGCGGACACCTTTTCGTAGTGCAGCCGCGCCCGCTCCGCTTCCAGCTCCCTGCGCTCCTCCTCCGTCTTCCAGCTGCTGGCAAACCAGTGAATGGCGGCGGTTTTTTTCGTTCTGTGGAGCTGCTCCGTGTCAAAATCCACCGGGCAGAACACGTCCTTGGGGTAGACCGCGAAGCCGTCCACCACCTGAAATTTTCCGTTCGGCACCAGCCCGTGCGCCCGGCACAGGGACGTCAGGACGGAGACGTTGGTGGTCACGTCGTGGGTGCCGTCGGGTCTTATAAAGCTTGCGCTGTCGTAATGCTGCAAAAATTCCTGAAACAGCGGAAAACCCGGGCAGCAGGCAAGCAGCCCCGTCTGCACGCTGACATCCGTCTCAAATCCGGCAAAGGCGTCGTGGGCGAGGAAGGGCGTCAGGGGCTTCACCAGCTCCACGTCCGTGTCCATGTAAATGCCGCCCATTTCCGTCAGCGCCTTCAGCCGGACATAGTCCGTGACGAACGCCCAGCGCTTGACCCCGTAGGCCTGACGCACATACTCCGGCGCGGCGGAAACGTCAAAATTCTCCTCGTTCCACTCGATGATCTTGTAGTCCGGGCAGAATTTCTTCCAGCTTTTGATACACTTTTCCGCCAGCTTTGGCTTGGGATTTCCGCCAAACCAGCAGTAATGAATGATTTTGGGAACGCTCATCCATTTTCTCCTTTCCGCAGGTGCCTGCCGACCTTCCTGATCAGGCCGGACACGCCGTCCTCCCGCAGTGTCCGCGCCGCCCCCTCCAGCGGCCAGTAAAGCCGCGTTAGCTTTGGGTGCATGGCGCTGAACATGGTCTCAAACTGCGCTTTCGTAAACGGGATCTCCCGCCTGAGCCGCCGGGCGGCCTTTTCAATGTCCCGGGCGGCCTTAGGGTCATTCAGCTCGTACTTGACCCGGTGGTAATCCCCCGCCGCTTCTTCGGCATACAGGGTGCCGAAGCGCTCCCTAAGGGTCGTGTACCCTACCGAGGAATAAAAGCGGATGATCCCTTCCAGCGCCCACAGATAGTCCAGTTTCTTCATGGAGAACCGGCTCTGGGTGGTGCTGTCGGGGTTGGTACGGTAAAAATACAGGCTGTGGGAGATGCTTGCAACGGTTTTCGCCCCGTAAATCCAGTGACACACGGCCTCGTTGTCCTCGTACACCCGCCCGGGGCAAAACGGATGGGACTGAACCAGCTCCCGGCGAATCAGCTTGGCGCAGGCCACCCATCCGGGATAATCTCCCGCGTCAAACAGCGCCGTCAGCGGCGCTTCCTCCATGGAAAGCAGCTCCCAGCTGACCTCCACCGGCGCGGAAAAGTCCTCCGGCATTTCCGGCGCTTCCAGCATCCGGCACATGCTCATGGCCGCGCCGCTCTCTGCGGCGGCCTGCCCCAGACGCTCCAGCATCTGCGGATGCACAGCGTCGTCGCTGTCCACAAAGCAGACCCATTCTCCTTTGGCAACGGCGAGGGCGCGGTTTCTCGCGACGGCCTGCCCCTGGTTTTCCTGATGGATGACCCGCACCCGGCTGTCCCGCGCCGCGTAATCGTCGCAGATGGCGCCGCAGCCGTCCGGGCTTCCGTCGTCCACCAGAATCAGCTCAAAATCGGAAACCGTCTGGAAAAGGATGCTGTCAACGCAGGCATGAAGATAATCTTCCGCCTTATAAACCGGCACAATCACGCTGATCTCAGGCATTTTCCTTCCTCTCCAATCGCGCCCGCGTTTCCAGATACAGCCGGTAAATTCTCGCCCTGACGGGGAAATACCGCAGCAAAAGTTCAGAATCCGGCCAGAATTCCAGATAGTGCAGCCGGCTCATCCGTTTCAGCAAATTCTTGATGGTCGCATGAATCCGCTTCCGCGCCGCCAGAACCTCCGGGCTGTCCTGCGCCTGCCGGGCATCCGCCTCGTTGACCACCGCGTTTTCCAGATACCCCCGATAACGGAATCTGACCAAATCCCACTCGCCCCGCTGCTCAAAAAACACGATCTGCTGCTCGTAGGCTTCCCAGGCGTCCAGGCGTTTGGGTGTCCAAGCGCTCTTGGTGATGCCCGTGGGGTTAAAATAATAGGCATACAACGGTGCCGGAATGACCGTCAGTGCTTCCTGGGAAAACAGCAGCCGGTATGTCAGAAATTCGTCCTCCATATGCTTGCCCACGGGGTACCGTTCCCCGTCAAAGCAGCTCCTGTGGTACAGCTTTCCCCAGCAGACCGTGGCGTTGACAAAGCGCTGCATGTAAAAATCCTTGGGAAGCCACCGCTCCGGCGTAAGCTGTTCCGGGGAAACCGCCGGGTTTTCTCCCTCCGTCTGCGCATAGCCGCAAACGGCAATCTTCGTCCCCTGTTCCAGCGCCGCCCGATGCAGGCGCTCCAACGTCTCGGGGTGCATCCAGTCGTCGTTGTCGATGAAGAAAATCCACTGGCTGTCACTGTTAGAAAGCACCCAGTCCAGGCAGGTATTTCTCGCCGCGCAGACCCCGGCGTTCTTCTGGTGAATTGCCCGCACCCGGCTGTCCCGGGCTGCGTATGCGTCGCAAATGGCACCGCTGCCATCCGGGCTTCCGTCATCCAGCAGAATCAACTCAAAATCCCGGAATGTCTGCCCAAGGACGCTGTCCACGCAGCGGTGTAAAAACTTTTCCGCCCGGTAGACCGGGACAATCACACTGATTTGCGGCACTGGCATTCCCTCCGGTTTTTCTTACTCTTTTCCGACAAGGTCGAGGAACATGTCCTCTACCTCCTTCACCATGCGTTTTCCGTCGAAAAACGCACTTCGTTTCTCCGCCCCGGCCTTGGCCTGACGGTAGAATTCCTCATCCGTCAGCATTTTCCGGATACCTGCCTCCAGGCTGGCATTGTCATTTTCCGTGATCAGGCCGCAGGTTTCGCCGCCGAAGACTTCTCCCACGGAGGGAACGGGCGCTACAATGGGAACTCCCAGGCACAACGCCTCCATGGCAATCACCGGCAGCCCTTCCGTGAAGGAAGAATTCACCAGGAATTTGCTCTGCTTCATATAGGGGTAGGGGTTTGCCTGATAACCGGCAAGAATAACGGTATCCTGGGTGTCCGTGGCCTGAATGGTGCGCTCGATATATCCTCTGTCCATGCCGTCGCCCACAATCACCAGCCTGTGCCGGATACCCTGATCCAGAAGTCTGCGGTGGATATAGACCAAGCGTTCAAACCCCTTCTCTGCGGACAAGCGCCCAACGGCGCAGATCACGGGGAGGTCTGTTGGCAAATCCACCTTTTTCTCCGCCATAGCGCGAACATTATCACTATTCAACGGATTCAGGTGCATCTCTACATTATCTTTCAGTCCTGTAAGCGCACAGAACGACCGTCGCGCTGCTTCGGACACGCAGACAATACGATCATAATGTGCCAGCATATCCTTCGTGCATAGGGACTCTTCCCGGTAAATGCGGTTGGTCGCCACATCCCCGTGAATATACTTGACCGTCTTAGCCCCCTTAGCAAAAATCAGTCTTTCATTTTCCCAAACGGAATAGGACACAACAATATCTGCTCCCGGGACACAAACATCCAGCAGACCTTCACCGCCATTGCGGTAAGCATTGTCCATCCGCAGCTTTTTAACAACATTCCCTGCCTTAGTGATAGGGTTTATGGTCGGTTTTCGGCAAAAATAGTCATATACCAAGTTGATACCGGCATCCCGGAATTTCTGATCCCAGGGGCCGTCATCCCGCTGTTCAAATAGGACTACGTCAAATTTTTCCTTGTCTAGCAGACAGATCAAGTCAAATAACGCCTGTTCCGCGCCGCCGCACACCAGTCGGTGGGTTACAAAGACTACTTTGATCTTTTCCACAGTTACTTCCCCCGTTACACTATGTCCACCCGGGCATCCGGGAAGCGGATGTGTCCCCAGTTGGTGGCATTCCAGTTAATATCGGCGGTTTCCATCACTTCTATGCGGAAAGCCGGAAGAATCAGATCCTGGTCATAAACCGTGCCAAATTCATCCATATCAAACAATACCAGGTCAATTCGGTAATGTCCCGCCGTCAAACCAATGGGATCGAATGCCACGTCAAACTCATAGTCCCGATTGGCTTCCAGTTCTCCCAATGACATGTTGGGAATTGCTCCCACAGGAACATCATCTCCGCACAGCACCTCAATACGCAACCGCAAATTGGAAAATGCCTGACGCGTATGCACCAAAACTTGGAAACGAATTGTCTCCCCTGTGTCGTACAGTGCCGCTTCCTTATCCGGGAGTCGGAGATAATGGATTCTTGCACCGCCACGGCCGTAGGGCGATCGGGCAGAGGTATCCATGTAATCACACTCTGTCTGTCCCTCCGTCCACTCATTGCGCACGTTTTCCTTGCGCATATACAGCTCAATGGCTTCATCCACATCCCCGTCGAAAATCATCTTTCCCTTATCCAACACAACGCACCGGTCGCACAGGCGGCGGATGGTGTTCATGTTGTGGCTGACGTACAGAACCGTCCTGCCCTCCTGCTTGGCGGCCTGACGCATTTTGTCCAGACACTTCTTCTGGAACGCCATGTCGCCCACTGCCAGAACCTCGTCCATGATCATGATCTCGCTGTCTAAGTGCGCCGCAACGGAGAAGGCCAGCTTGACGAACATGCCGGAGGAATACCGCTTCACCGGGGTGTCGATGAAATCCCGCACCTCGGAAAATTCAATGATATCCTCTATTTTGGCGTCGATCTCCGCCTTGGTCATGCCCAGGATCGCGCCGTTCATGTAGATATTTTCCCGGCCGGTCATTTCCCCGTTGAACCCGGTCCCCACCTCCAGCATGGAGGCAATGCGGCCGTAGATGTCAATTTCGCCCTCAGTGGGGGCAGTGACGCGGCACAGAAGCTTTAATAGCGTGCTTTTTCCCGCGCCGTTGCAGCCGATGATGCCCAGCGCCTCGCCCTTGTGTACCGTCAGGTCAACACCGTTCAGCGCCATAAAGGTCTTCCCCACCAGGCGCTGATCCATATTCACGGGCAAGTTGGGATCCTCTTTTCCCCTTAAGCGCGCCCACCAGCTCTGCAAATCCGCGGTCAGCGTGCCGCCGCCGATCTGCCCCAGCTTGTAGCGCTTTTTCACGCCGGTCAGGCGGATGGCAATATCCTGTTCGTTCATGTTCCGCCCTCCTTACACCGTATCCATAAAGGTGCGTTCCACCTTGTTGAAAACCATAATTCCCAGCACGGCGATCACCAGCGTCATCCCCCAGGACAGGAAGTAGAAGCCCCAGTTCACCGTTCCCTGCCCCAGAATCGCGTAGCGCATCAGCTCCACGGACTCGGTGACGGGGTTGATCTGCAGCACCGTGCGCATCCAGCCCTCCCCCAGCATGGACAGGGGATACACAACCGGCGTGGCATACATCCACAGCGACACGCCAAAATCCACCAGTACCGTCAGATCCCGGTATTTTGTGGTCATGCTGGAAACGATGATGCCGAAGCCCATGCCCAGAATGCCCAGATGCACCAGCTCCACGGGAATCATCAGCCACCACAGCCAGTGAGGATGGAGCGTCCCCTGAAAGAGATAGTACACCATGAACAGCAGCACCAGCACCATCTGAATGCCGAAACGAATGACCGTGGAGATGACATTGGAGATGGGCGTGGTCAGCCGCGGGAAATAGACCTTGCCAAACATATAGGCGTTGGCCGTAAAGGTGTTGGCGTTGCTGGTCAGGCAGTTGGCAAAATACGCCCAGACGGCGTTGCTGCACAGATAAAACAGGAACGTGGGAATCCCGTCGGTGCCGATGCCGGCAATGCCGCCGAAGACAAAGGCCTGCACGATGCTGGTAAACAGGGGCGTCAGGAATATCCACGCGGGACCAAGGATGGTCTGCTTATAGCTCACCACAAAATTCCGTTTGGTGAACAGGTAGATTAAGTCCCGGTACTGCCAGACCTCTTTCAGGTTCAGATCCAGCCAGCGGTGCTTTGCCGAGATATGGGTGTGATACATGGAATTCTCTGCCATAGGATTACCTCTTTTTTCGGATAAATTGCAGCAGGTTGTGGAATGTCTTCATTGGCGCAACCAGCCAGCGGGGCATATCGATATATTCCGCAATCTGGGCGTCGGTACAGCGATCCATGGCGTCGCAGGTGAAGCCGTACCACATGCCCAGCTTGGTTTTCAGGGGATAGCGGAAGAATACCGCCTTTTCCCGGAAGAACAGCGCCGTTCCCCGGGGGTTGTCCAGAAAAACCTTGTACCCCGCCTTGGTCAGGCCGTCGTCCTTGTACTCCCAGATCCAGATAATGTCGTCGTAGTAGCGAATGCGGTAGCCGTCGTAGGCCATCCGGTTCCAGGTCACCGCCTCGGTCATGAATTTCTCTCCGGGAAATTCCGGATACAGGTAGTTTCTGTGGATTTCCGTATAGAAAATCAGCGCCCGCTCTCCGTCGATTCTGCCGTACATATCAAAGGCGTTGCCGTCCAGATACGCTTCCTCAAATCGGGTGTTGGGCGTTTCGGTAGGGCTTTGTCCTCCGTTTGCCACGATGCCGCAGAATTTCTGATCTTTCGGAAGCGCCGACTCCCAGAGTGCCACCTTTTCCAGTGCGTCATCCGTCAGGTAGTCGTCGGAATCCACTGTGAAAAACAGTTCTCCCTGCGCCAGCTTCAGACCGTAGTTGATGGCGCGGCACTTGCCGCCGTTCTCCTTATAGCAGTAGCGGATAGGAAAGGGATTGTCTTCCTGCTGCCACCGTTCAAACAGCGCCTTTGTCCTGTCGGAGGAGCCGTCGTCCACCACCAGCCATTCAAAGTCCGTGAAGCTCTGACGCTGTAGGGAGCGGTAGAGATTTTCCAATATGTACGCCCGGTTGTAGGTTGGGGTGAAGACCGTTATTTTATGAGAAAACGCCATTTCATTCGCTTCCTTTCCCGTTTCTGCGCTCCAAGCAATTCATCAGGCGACAGCTGCCTTCAAAGGACAGCTGTCCCAGAACCAGCCACACATTCCCGGCAGGCGACAGCTTTCTGCTGGGCAAAAGCGGCGTCAGCCCGGAAACCGTCTTCCGCAGACTTTCCTTTGCCTGACGCAGCTCCTCTCCGGACAGGTACTGAATACTCATTTGCATTGCATACTGGCAATATAGGAACAGATTTGCCCTGCCCTCATATTCCAGCGACGGCATATGCGTTTTCAGATACGCCAGCCGCTGCTCCTGTGCCTGAACGCCCTCCAGTCTGCGCAGCGAAAAGCCGCCGTGCATAACGCTGTCCGGCTGCTGACGGTAGGCATAGAGCTTTCTGGTGGAGCGAACCAGCCGCTTCGCGTTTCCCAGCACCCGATAGGTGAAAAATTCATCATCGATTTTCGTCCCGACCGGGAACCGGATATCCCCGACGGTTTCCCGGCGGTACAGCTTGTTCCAGATCAGCTGGCGAAACGCCGTATCCCGAATGTGGCAGCGCATGGCTTCCAGGGGTGTATAGAAGGAAATCTCTCCGGCGTCCGTGCCGAAAACAGCGTCGTTACGCTCCGTCTCCACGAAATCACATTCGGCGATATCCGCCCCTTCTTCCAGAAGCGTGTGCAGATATTGGTAACAGTCAGGGGCGATATAGTCGTCGCTGTCCACGAACGCAATTCGTTCTCCCCGCGCCGCATCCAGTCCGGCATTCCTGGCCGCGCCGCCGCCGGCGTTTTCCTGATGAATCACCCGGATGCGGCTGTCCTTTTCCGCCCAGACGTCGCACATGGCGCCGCTGGCGTCCGGGGAGCCGTCGTCGATCAGGATAATTTCCAGGTTGGAATAGGTCTGATTCACGATGGATTGGACACAGCAGTCCAGATAGTTTTCCACTTTATAGACAGGGACAATCACGCTGATCAATGGCAGCTGCGTCATAGTGTATCCTCTCAGTGTTCCTCTTCCCGCCGGAAGAGCTTCTCGTACAGTCTGTACGTCAGGGCGAACAGCCACGGCGTCCTGCAAACCATTTTTGCCAGCAGCCGATTTCGCTTTGACAGCAAATGGAAATACCCTTCCTGCTCCTTCATCTCGGCGCGAACCCGCCGGCGCCATTCGTCATACCGCTTCTCCGGATGCACGGAGAGCTGGGCGTAGGCAAACAGGAGATTCCGCATCAGCGCCCGGCGGGCGTCCTCCCGGATTTCACTGCCGCTGTCCTCCACGATCAGCTCCCGAACCCGGATGGGGTCGAACAGGCTGTGCTCGTTCAGCTGCCGGAAGGAGGCGGAATTTTCCCGCAAAATATAGCGGTAGGGGCAAAAATCCTCATATACCGATTGTTTTGCCCGGGAAAACAGGAAATAATTCATGAGATAATCTTCGTTGTTCTTGATGGTGGGGTTCATCCGTTCCGCCAGTCCGGCGAACAGCTCCCGGCGATACAGCTTGGTACACAGGCTGGACTCGACCTGTCCGCCGTCCAGCAAATCCCGCAGGCCGGTCAGATTGTCCTGCTGCCGCAGCCCGCCGGTATTGTGGACATAGGCCACCCTGCCGTCGGGAAACTCCACCCGGTGTCCGCAGTGGGAAATGTCCGCGTCATAAGTGTGGGCGTTTTCCAGAAGATGGCGGTACATATCCGGGTCTATGGCATCGTCGCCGTCGGCGAAGCCGACCCACTCTCCCGTGGCCGCCGCCACGCCCGCAAGGCGGGCAGAGGTCACGCCGCCGTTTTCCTTGAAAATCGGTCTGATACGCCCGTCCCGGGCGGCATAGTCCTCCATCACCTGCCGGGTGTTGTCGGCGGAACCGTCGTCCACCACAATGATTTCCAGCTTTGAATAGGTCTGCGCAAGGACGCTGTCCAGACACCGAGGAAGCCATGGAGCGACATTATACGCCGGTATGATGACCGAGATGGTTTCGCCCTCCATTTTGCTTCCTCCTTATTTTTTCGCTATTAGGCGCTCGTATTCTTCACAATACCGTTTTGCCATGGTCTCCGCGGAAAAACGGGCGCTGTCCGCCAGCGCGTTCTGTCCAAGGGTTCTGCGCAAGTCCTCGCTGTCGATCAGCCTTTCGCAGGCCGTACACACCTCGTCGGGGTCGCAGCCCGTCAGCAGCCCGCTCTCCCCATCCCGAAGCATATCCGGCACGCCGCCGACTCTGGACGCCACAATGGGCAGTCCCGTTCCCATGGCCTCGATGATGGTCATGGGCATTCCCTCATATTTGGACGGCAGCAGGAACATATCCGCGTCGTGGAGATAAGGATGGACGTCCGCCTGATTTCCCAGAAAATGGACGGCATGGCCGATGCCCAGTTCCCGGGCGTATTTTTCCATTTCCGTCCGCAAATGCCCGTCCCCCAAAAGGTTCAGGCAGCAGTTGGGGTGGTTTTTCAGGAGCTTTGCAAAGGCTTGCAGCAATCCTGCGTGGTTTTTCTGCTCGTCAAACCGGCCAATGTGCAGCAGGGAAACGGTGTCCCCAAGTCCATACGACCTCTTGGGAATGCACCGATGGAGATTCACGCCGTTGAAGATCACGGGAACGCGGTCAAGGCCGTAAAACTCCGTCACCGTCCGCTGAACCTCCGGGCTGAGCGCCACCGGCACGGACCAGCCCCGGTGGTAGTAAAACCGGTTGAGAATGGCCTGCGCAGTTCCCTCCGCCTCCACCTTCGCCACATTGTGCACCGTGTGGACGCAGGGAATGCCCCCCGCCAATCTAGCCGCCATCACCGCGTACAGAATCACGTTCAGGTGGGTGTGGACCACATCCGGGCGTTCCTCCCGGAAAATCTTCGTGAGCTTCGGCACCACGGACATATCCAGCCCCGGCTTTTTGCTTAAGTACCGGATGCGGACGCCTGCTGCCTCCATGCGACTGGAAATCTCCGTCCGCTCATCAAACAGGCTCACCACGACCACGTCGTGTCCCAGGTCTTGCAGGGCGTAAGTCAGATTCTCGCACATGGTTTCCGCCCCGCCGAAGCAGAAATAGGGGATGACCTGCAATAGTTTCATAGCGTTCCTCCCCACTGGCGGTAACAGGCGAGAATGGTGTCGTTGTATTTTTCTTCGTCGTTGATTTTGGCGAATTTCTTCGCCGCGTTTTCGGAGAGAAGCCGTCTATGGTCAGGATTTTCCACGATTTTCAGAATATCCTCCGCCAGCACGGCGTCTTCGTCGCTTAAGTATCCGTCCACGCCGTTTTCGATCAGGTCTTTCATCCCGTCGGACGGGGTGCTGACCACCGGCGTTCCCAGCGCCATGGCTTCCAGCGCGCACATGGGCGTTCCCTCCCAGCGGGAGGTCAGGATCATCGCCTTGCTGTCCGCCACCATTTTGATGGGGTTGCCCTGGAAGCCCAGAAAATGCACGTTGTCCTGCAAGCCCAGTTCCCTGCACAGCGCTTTTGTCTCTTCCTCCAGTTCTCCCGCACCGACCACCGCCACTTTGATGTCCGGCTTGCGTGCCTTCAGCGCGGCGCTCAGACGCATCAGGCGCTGGGGATCCTTCTGATAAGTCAGACGGCCGAGGTAGATCATGTCGAAATCGTAGGTATTTTCATCACTGTCCCGCATGGCAAAAATCCGCTTGGCGTCGATGATGTTGTACAGTACGCTGCTCTTTTTGGCGAACAGCCTGTGGAACACATACCCCTCGTAGGAGCTGTTGGAGACCCAGAAAATATGCTTCGCCCGGAAGCCCGCCAGCAGATAGGCGATGGACTTCGCGGACAGTCCTCTGGCGTCGTAGGCGTTGTTGTGGATGTGGGAAATCAGAGGTATCTTCCCGCAGCACAGCGCCGCGACGAAGCTGGTGCGCATGTCGTGGGCATGGATGACGTCCGGCCGGTACTCCCGAATCACCCGGCTGAGGGTCGCGGGGGTCAGCTCCTCCACGCCATAGTGCCGGATGCCCATGCCGTCCAGAATTTCCCAGACTTCCTCGCATTCCAGACTGCAATAGGCCATGTCCACCCTGCCCTCAAAGGCTTTGATGATCTGGGCGGCAACCTTTTCCGCGCCGGTGTAAATTTTGGAATACAGAACGTGCAGTACCTTCATGTCTCCGCCCTCTTTTCTTTTATTTTCCCGCTGCTTCCCGCATATTCAGGCTTTCCATGCCGTATTTTTCTTTCAGTTCGGCGTAATAGCGGAAGATTTCTTCCAGCTGCGCCATGTGTTCCGCCGTCCGGACGCCGACGTTGTGGGGGTGCCACCACAGATGGAAGGTCAGGCCGTTTTTCGCCGCGTGGAGCATCTGGCGCTTGATTCTGTGAACCTTCGCGCCCTCCATGAATTTCAGCGGCTTAAAAATCGGCCGGAACATCTGGGTCCCCCGCAGGTTCCAGATGCCGTCTTCCTGCGTTGGCGTGTAGCTGCCGTACCCGGTAATAGGGAAATAGGTGTCTGTCAGCCGCAGTACCCGTAGGGGAAAATGGACGTGGACCTTATTTTCCACCCAGTTGTCTTCCATTCCCCGGTAGGCGGTGAAGCCCAAGTCCCGCAGCACCCGGATGTATGCCGGGTCGCACTGGTTCCGGGGCAGCACCGCAGAGGTCAGGGTGTAGCCGTATTTCGCGGCAATGGCCTTCGCAGCGGTCATGTCCGCCGCGAACTGCTCCGCCGTCTGTCCTTTTTCCTTGCAGTAGTAATGGGAAAAAGTGTGGCTGCCGATCTCCTGCCCCGGCGTTCCTGCGACCAGATCAATCAGCGACGGGGCAAAAAAGCAGGGCGCGTCCGCTTCCGTTTCTCCGATTTTGGAGAATTCGGCATAGGAATTCAGCGCCGGGTCATCGTAAGCAGGCCGCAGACCTTCCTCCGGGAAAAACGAGGCCGCTTCCTGTGTGCTCCTGGCGAACAGATATCCCACCGTCGCCCACGTAGCGTGGATGCCGTATTTCTGGAACAGCGCCAGCAGCTCGGGAATCGCCTTTCTGCCGCCCAGAACGTGATCCTGATACTTCTCCAGCGGACACACGTCCAGCATTCCCCAAAACAGCTCAAAATCCAGCGATATGATCAGCGTTCCGGCCATTTGCTTTTCCCTCCTTCAAGGCAGCGTTTTCTTACACAATATATTTTTTCAAGATTGGTATGCGGTTCAATATCGCAGAGATAATGAACGAACCGATAAAGGTGATCGCCAATATCAGAAGCGCTGCGATCAGCGGCTGGAATGTCAGCGTATTCAGTCCAAATTTCTCATTCAGCGCCTCGATAATCAACGCGTGAACCAAATACATTCCGAAGCAGCACTGCGACACATAAACCACAGCCCTGCGCAGTCCCTCCCCCGGATTCCGTCTGGACATCCCGTACTTGCCAAACACAAATACAGCCGCGGACATCAGGAAAACGTTCACAGAACCGTTCCTGAGAAACGTTAAATCCAGAAATGCGTTTAAGAGCGATTGCCTCCGTGTCAATAAGACCGTTCCAATATACCCAATTACTCCCGCCATGTACAGCATCACGCGATTTTTCTTCGGTATTTCTTTGGATGCGAGGTAACTTCCCAGCACAAAGTAAAACACGTTTTCCGATGGCAGATAACCGAGCAAACGGTCATACGCAAGCCGGATAGCCGTCAGAGCATCAACCGTATGGGGAATCCGTACGAGAAGCAGGCAATCCATCAGCCATGGAATGGCAAAATCAAGCGCGGCAAAACACAACAAATAATACTTTAATACCTGCGCATCCCCAACAACACACCTTAAAAGCGGCGACACAAAGTACAGCCCAACGATCAGGAACAGGAACCACATGTGGTAATGGCCGGAAAAAATAGAAAGGAACGCTTCCTTGGCCGGTTCTCCATTCCGGAAATTCCAGAAGCCATAGACGCAGGCCCAGAAAAGGAAAGCCGTAACAACTCTCAGCACATTATGCAGCAGCAGTTTCTTCGTACTGATTGGGCGAAGGGAATTCAAAAACAGCGCACCGCTTATCATCAGGAAAACCGGAACGCACCACCGCGTCGCTCCATTCAGGACGTCGAACAGCATCCATGCCGGGTCGTGCAAATCCAGACTGCTCCAATTCTGCGCGGAAATATGGAGCAGCATCATAGCGGCAATGGAAAGGATACGCAGGCAGTCCAGATAGAGAACCCGCTCCGTTTTCCCGGCTCTGCCGGCAATTTCGTTTGTCATTCTGTGTCCTTCCACCTGTTTCTCCTTACAGGGACAGGTAAATTTCCTTCACTTTCTGCTGTACCGCTTTCGCGTCGAACCGGGAAACCGTCTGCGACGCAGCGCGTCCCAGCTGTTCCCGCAGCACCGGGTCATGGTACAGCTTCAGGATGGCCGCCGCCACGCCCTCGGGCGTGTTCTCCGCAAACAGGCCGTCAACGCCGTGCTCGATCAAATCCGTGTTGCCCCGGATCTTCGAGCAGACCGCAGGCAGGCCGCAGCTCATGGCCTCCATCAGCGCCACCGGCATTCCTTCCCGGAAGGACATAAACGCGAATATGTCGCTGCACCGGCACAGTTCCGGCACGTCGTGGCGATAGCCAAGGAAGTGAACATGCTCCCAGATGCCCAGCTGCCGCGCTTCGGCTTCCAGCGCGTCCCGCTGCTCTCCCCGGCCGCAGATGAGATAGTGCATGCTTTCATAGCCCGGTTCGTTTTTCAGCAGCGCCAGCGCCTTGAGTACCGTGGAGTGATTCTTGTTTTTCGTCATTTCCGCCACGGTGAGGATCAGGAAATCCTGCTCGGTCAGTCCCAGCTCCCGGCGCTTTTCCGCCCGGTCTACGGTGCCGACGTGGAATTTCGCCGTATCCACCCCCACGCCGGGGACGTATTCAATGCGCTTCGCGTGGATTTTCCGCTTTGCCAACGCGTAGTCCTCTTTGTTGATGGTCACGAGGACGTCCGTCAGCGGTGCCAGCAGCCATTCCGCCGGGTAGAACATCAGCCAGTTTTTCACGGGCGCGCCCTTGAAAAAGTGGAAGCCGTGGGCGGTGTAAATCACCTTGGTTCCCCGCTTCCGGGCGTCCCGCGCCGCCAGACGGGCGATCATGGCGCCCACGGGGGTATGGCAGTGAATGATGTCGAAATGCTCCCGGTCGATAATGGCTTTCAGTTCCCGGTAGGCTTTGATGTTGGCCGCTTTCCACGGGAGACGTTCAAAGGGAATGTCATAGTAAGTATCGCAGAATGGAATCTGGCAGTCGGCGGGGTCTTCATAGTCGTTCCGCGCCGCCACTGCTGTCTCCCAGCCCATGTCCTGAAACATTTTCAGATAGGGGATATGGAATTCCATTATGTGGGTTTTGACCACCGTTGCCACGAACAGCACCTTTTTCATTCCATTCCCTCTTTTCGGATACAATGTCGAATGTATTATACACCATTCCACGTCCTATTTCAACCACAAGCGCGAAAAAAGGCCGGGCAGCCAGCCCGGCCTTTCCATATTTCATTCTCATACTGAACTCCAATTAAAATCTTTAGAAAAGATTTTAATTGCCCGAAGGG
>ERZ773225.122-NODE-122-length-120725-cov-14.091381_pt1 | contig 120725 bp, 134 predicted proteins | sample MGYA00580993_ERZ773225 | MGnify/ENA primary metagenome ERZ773225 (study PRJEB29015, sample SAMEA2737748) | human gut metagenome | biome: human gut; feature: human-associated habitat; material: faeces | place: China | collected 2012 ...
TCAACTAGGATTTAATTAATGTTCTTTTATTGTCTACTTTCTATTGACAAGTTCAACTAACTATCTATTTCCTTTAATAATTTCTTAGTAAAATGAGCTGATACCAAATCAAATTCTTTATCACTATCTAGTCCAATATAATACTCTTCACCATCTTCTATAACAGTCTTTCTAAAACATATCTTAGAATTATCATTTACATTAGTAAACAAAGTATATTCAGTACCATTAATAACATCTTCTCTAACAATAGCATACTCAATACCATCATCTAAAACTATAGTATTCATATTATCTTCCTCCTTTGGAATTTCCTAAATTTTTATTAACAACTTGATTAACGATTTCATTAAACTCGGCATTATCACCATTTTTTGCTTTTTCAGCAGCATCAATAATAGTAGCCGATGCTAAGTTGGTTGATTCATCATGATTATTTACTCCCATAACAGAACAAAAGTCACCGCCACCTTCATAAATTTGTTTAAATTTATAATCGCCACCTTTACATCTAACAGTTATTTCTTTAGAAAAACAACTTTCTTCACTATCTCCATATTCAGAATGCGAATTATTCTGTCTCTCTTTATTTACTTCATTATAGTTTTTAGCAAGCCTAATAGCAGAAGTATACAATTCATATGTAGCTAGCCCTTCAGCACTACTATCAATAACAAGTTCAAGTCCAGAATAGTCGTTACCAGAGTTTAAACAAAACTCACCATCTTCAAAATAACCATAACCGGCATCAACTAGTTCTGATTCAATAGATGGATAAAAAGTTTGTCTACTTTGATAGCCATTAGCTTCTCTTTGAACAAAAGGAACTACCTTCGATAATATTGCCAAACTAAGTATTACACTAGCAATACTCATAGTTATATCCTTTCTTACTTGATTTTTTTTAGCTATTTTAGCACTGCTTCTAGAAGCTTTTCTCGCAGCTATCTCTGCTTCCATTTCTTCCTTTCTTTTTACCTCATCAGCATGTTCGTTAACAATTTTAAGTACATCATCCATATTATTATCAAATTGAGATTTATTCTCCATATCTTACCTCCTAAAATAAATATATATTATTTTTAGTCTAAAGTCAATAAAACTTGACATTATTTACAAAATTATAGCAATAAAAAAGTAATAGATTACTCCATTACTTTAATATTAATTTATTATCTTGAAAATCTATAGTGATAGTACTACCAAATTTAATCTTGTCATTAATAATAGCATTAGCAATTAAAGTTTCAACATTTCTTTGAACAAATCTCTTAATAGGTCTTGCACCATATTTTTCATCATATGCTGAATCAATAATATATCTTCTAGCAGACTCTGTTACTACTAAATGTAAATTCTTATCTTTAAGTCTATCTTCGGTATCACTAATAATTTTATCTAGAATATCATTAACAACTTCTTTAGATAAAGAATTAAAGACTATAATTTCATCAATACGATTTATAAACTCAGGTTTAAAAGTACTCTTAAGTTCATTCATAACTAGTTCATTACTATTAGAAGTGTTTTCTAGAATATATTCACTACCTAAGTTAGAAGTCATAATAATGATAGTATTTTTAAAGTCTACAGTTCTACCTTGACCATCAGTAATTCTACCATCATCTAGTATTTGAAGTAAAACATTAAATATATCCTTATGAGCCTTTTCTATTTCATCAAACAAGATAATAGAGTAGGGATTTCTTCTTACAGCTTCAGTAAGTTGTCCACCCTCATCATATCCAACATATCCTGGAGGAGCTCCAATTAATCTAGCTACAGAGTGACTTTCCATATATTCAGACATATCAATTCTAATCATATGTCTTTCATCATCAAATAACTCATAAGCAAGAGTTCTAGCCACTTCTGTTTTACCTACACCAGTAGGACCTAAGAAGATAAAAGAACCAATAGGTCTATTAGGATCTTTAATACCTGCTCTTGCACGAATAATAGCTTCAGATACTAAGTGAATAGCATTATCTTGTCCTTTAACTCTTTTCTTCATATTTTCTTCCAAGTGAAGTAATTTTTCTCTTTCACCACCAACTAATTTAGATATTGGAATATTAGTCCATTTAGATATAATAGCTGCTACTGATTCCTCATCAACAGTATCAGATAATATCTCTGACTTATTAATTTTTTCTAGTTCACTAAGTTCTTTCTCTAATCTAGGAATAGTACCATGTCTAAGTTTAGCAGCAGCTTCTAAGTCATAGTTATTCTCAGCCTTCTCAAGAGCAAAGTTAGCAGAATCAATCTCTTCTTTCTTTTTACTAATCTTAGTATTAACAGACTTTTCTTCTTCCCATCTATTTTTTAAATTCTTTTCTTTTTCTTTAAGACTAAATAACTCCTTATCAATATTCTCAATTCTATTCTTAGAAATATCATCTTTCTCTTTCTTTAGAGCCTCTTTTTCTATTTCAAGTCTCATAATATTTCTTTCTAAATTATCAAGTTCAGTAGGAACAGATTCCATTTGTACTTTAATAGTAGCAGCAGCTTCATCAATTAAGTCAATAGCCTTATCAGGTAAGAATCTATCAGTAATATATCTATCTGATAATGTAGCAGCAGCTACTAAAGCTTTATCTTTTATATTTACACCATGGAATACTTCAAACTTAGGTTTTAATCCTCTAAGAATAGTAATAGTATCTAAAACATTAGGTTCTTTTACTAATACTTTTTGAAATCTTCTTTCTAGAGCAGCATCTTTTTCAATATATTTACGATATTCATTTAAAGTAGTAGCACCAATACAATGAACTTCACCACGAGCTAGCATAGGTTTTAACATATTACCAGCATCCATAGCCCCTTCTAAAGCACCAGCTCCTACTATCATATGTATCTCATCAATAAACATAATGATTTCTCCATCAGAATCTTTTACTTCTTTTAGAACAGCTTTTAATCTTTCTTCAAATTCACCACGATATTTAGCTCCTGCTACTAAGGCACCCATATCTAATTCCCAAATACTTTTATTTTTCAAACTATTAGGAACATCCCCTTTAATTATTCTAGTAGCTAGTCCTTCCACAATAGCAGTTTTACCAACACCAGGTTCACCAATTAATACAGGATTATTTTTAGTTTTTCTAGATAATATTCTAGTTATACTTCTTATTTCATCATCACGACCTATAACAGGATCTATTTTTCCATCTTTAGCGGCCTTAGTAATATCACGACCATATTTTTCTAATGGTTTTTGTAGATTTTCTTCATATGGATTATTCATATTCATATTTATCATCCTCCTTTTTATACATCTATATTATACCACTATTTTAGCAATTGTCAATAGAGATTGCTAAAATAAAATTATTTTCTTTTTTAATGCCTCTAGGTCTTAAGTAAACTTAAGTTTTCCGAGGTATTTTTATGCCTAAAGTCATAAAAATAATACCTCTGGATATAAAAAAGTAAAAATTTGGAGTATTATTATAATTTATTATAGTAATTCAGGTGTTTTTAGACATAAAATTGCAAAAAAATTAAATAGTGAATAAAAAATATATACTTTTTTTTTATTTTTTGTTATAATTAAATTGTATCATTTTAGGGAGAGTCGATATCGTGAAGAAAATATATACTGCTATTGACATTGGATCTGATACAATTAAATTCGTAGTAGGAGAATACTTTAAAAATAAATTAAATATTCTAGCTACTTATGAACAAAAAGCAAAAGGAATAAGAAAAGGTTTAATTGTTGATCCCAATTTAGCTATTAACTCTATTAAAGATGGAATTAAAGAAATAAATAATAATTTAGGCATTGATATAAAAAAAGTAATAGTAGGAGTACCTAGTTATAATGCTAAGTTTATGTTTGTTACTAGTGAAATAGAAATAACTGGCGATGCTATAACAACAGATGATGTAAATAATCTTATAAAAGCTTCAGTATATTCTAAAGTAGAACAAGACTATGAACTTATAACCGTATTACCATTAACTTTCTTAATAGATGGAGAAAAAGAAACTAAGGTTGTAGGTAAAACTGGTAATAAACTAGAAATAAAAGGAATTATGATTTCTGCTCCAAAGAAGAATGTCTATTCAGTCCTATCAGTTATGGAAGGAGCTGGATTAGAAGTAGTAGATATTACTGTATCAGCTTTAGGAGATTATTATGAAGTAAGAAATAATAATTTAGATAAAAACATAGGAGCTATTATTAATTTAGGACACGAAACTACTAATGTGTCAGTATTCAGTAGAGGTAAACTTATGAATACCGAAACAATTCAATTAGGAGGAATTAATGTTGATAAAGACTTAGCCTATATGTTTAATATAAATGTATTTGATGCAAGAGAAATAAAAGAAAAATTTGCATCTAGTCATAAAAGATTTATAGCATTGAATGATGTATATGAGGTTAAAAATACTGCTGGTGAAGTAATTAAATTAAACCAAATAGAAGTAACTGAGATAGTTATGGATAGATTGGCAGAGTTACTTAGATTAGCCCAGAAACAAATATTACTATTGACAAAACAAAATATTTCTTATATAGTAATAACTGGAGGATTAACCGAAATAAGGGCATTTAAAAATTTAGTCTATGAAATTTTAGGAAAAGATGTTATAATATATACAGAAGATACTCTTGGAGCAAGAAATAATAAATATACAACTTCAATTGGAATGATAAAATACTTTATAGATAAGATGGAAGTTAGAGGAAAAGAGTATTCGATGATAGATGAGCAAGATGAAGAGTTACTAATAAATCCAAATAATAAGAATTCAAAGGGGAAAGCTAGTATTACCAAAATATTTGGAAACTTTATTGGAACTAAGGAGGATTAAAAATGAATAATATGTTTGGTTTAGAAATGGATCAGTTAGCAAAAATAAAAGTAATTGGAGTAGGTGGGGGCGGTTGTAACGCTGTAAACAGAATGATAGAATCAGGTCTTAAAGGCGTTGAGTTTATAGTAGCTAATACTGACCTTCAAGTTTTAAATAATTCTCTAGCTCCAATCAAACTACAAATAGGTAGAGAATTAACAGATGGCTTAGGAGCAGGAGCAAATCCAGAAATAGGTAGAGAAGCTGCTCTTGAATCAAAAGGAGAAATAGAAGAAGCAATAAAAGGTGCTGATATGGTCTTCATTACATGTGGTATGGGTGGAGGAACAGGTACTGGTGCTGCTCCAGTAATAGCTGAAATAAGTCAAGATTTAGGAGCATTAACCGTAGGTATTGTTACCAAACCATTTAGTTTCGAAGGTAAAAAGAGAATGAATCAAGCCGTATCAGGACTTGATGAATTAAAGAAACATGTCGATACTTTAATCGTAATACCTAATGATAGATTAAGAGAATTAATAGATAAGAGTACACCAATGCTTGAAGCATTTAGAGAAGTAGATAACGTACTACATAGAGGAGTACAATCAATATCTGACTTAATTGCAGTATCAGGTTTAGTTAACCTTGACTTTGCTGATGTAAAAGCAATTATGAAAGATAGAGGTAATGCATTAATAGGTATAGGTGTAGGTTCTGGAGAAAACAGAGCAACAGATGCTGCTAAACAAGCTGTATCTTCACCACTACTTGAAACATCAATAAATGGTGCAACAGATGCTATAATAAATGTAACTGGTGGTGCTTCACTTACATTATTTGAAGTAGAAGAAGCTGCTGAAGTAATTAGAACTGCTGCTAATACAGATATTAATACAATATTTGGAGCAGTAATTAATGAAAACCTAAATGATGAAGTAATCGTTACAGTAATAGCAACTGGCTTTGAAAATCAAAGCGAACCACTATACCATAGTTTCAATTCTACTAGAAGAGAAGACATCTTTAGAGAAGGAACTAGTGATATAGATATCGATAACGATTTAGATATTCCACCATTCTTAAGAGATAGAGATAATTATTAAAAAGGAGGCCCTCTTATGATTAATGTAGTAGATAAACAAGTTAACGGCAAGTTAATTTTTGGGGGTCAAAAATCTAATCTAACTAAATTAAATAATAATATAAATAAAGACTATGAAATAACTAATAGAAATATTAGTGTTTTTTCATAGTCTTTTACTATGTCAGAAAGGAAGATATTATGGAAAAGAAAAAGAAATTAATAATACTAGGAATAATAGCCTTAACTTTAGTAATAATAGGTACTACTTATGCAATACTTACATGGACAAGTACTAAAATAAATTTAGGACTAAATAGTGGATGTTTTACTATAAATTATACTAAAGGACAAGATATAAGTGGTAATTTAAAATTACTTAATGAATCTGATTTAATTAGTAATAATAAATTTACTATTAAGAATGGAATAGGTATATCTGCGTTAATATAGGTATAAATTCTACTTGTACTATTGAAGGATATGGTTCTATATATTTAAATGTAACTAATATATCAGAAACATTTACTACTGGGGATAGTAAAGGGTCACTTAAGTATGCAGTATTATCTAATACTAGTACTATAACAACACCATCTTCAGTAACAGTAGATTCTTTACTTAATCAATCATTTGATATAGTATCTACTGGTAGTATTACAAGTAATGATACTATAACGTTACTTACTAAACAATTATCTAATACAGAAGTATATAAATATTTAGTAGTAATCTATGTAGATAATGCATTAGCAGGTAATAGTATAACATCGGCAACATTTGCTGGTAATATTAGTGCTGATGCAAATCAAGGTAAATATATAGAGCAGCCTCCTGACTATTGTTTTACACTTGGTAATAAAGACGAAACAAATAAAACGGCATCAATAACTAGATATTTATGTGCTGAAGGAAATACTTATGGGTATGAAACTATAACAGATCTTAGAATTCCTAGTGTTATAGATGGCTATACAATTAATGCAATAGGTGCATATGCTTTTTTTAGTAACAAATTAACAAGTATAATAATTCCAAATACAATAACTTCTATAGGAAATAGCGCGTTTGGCTATAATGCTACACTTGAAAACATTTCTGTGAACCCTAATAATGCTGTATATGACAGTAGGGATAATTGTAATGCAATAATAGAAACTTCTTCAAATAAATTAATCCTAGGAAGTAGAAATACAATAATACCAAACACAGTAACAACAATAGGAAAAGAGGCTTTTTATACTATTAATATAGCGAATATAACAATACCAAATTCAGTAACCACAATAGAAACGAGAGCTTTTTCTGCAAGCAAATTAACAAGTCTTTCAATACCAAGTTCAGTAATTACAATAGGGGAGGATGCATTTATGAGGAATCCATTAGAAAATATAACTGTAGACCCTGATAATTCGGTATATGATAGTAGAAATAATTGTAATGCGGTAATAGAAACTTCCTCAAATAAATTAATCCAAGGAAGTAGAAGTACAGTAATACCAAACACAGTAATTACAATAGGCAAGGATGCATTCTTTGGAAATGGTAGAGCAAATATAACAATACCAAGTTCAGTAACCACAATAGAAACAAATGCATTTTATGAAAATGAAATGACAAATATAGTAATACCAGGTTCAGTTACATCATTAGGTTCTACACCGTTTTTTAACAATCCAATTGAAAACATATCTATAGATTCGAATAATACAGTATATGATAGCAGAGACAACTGTAATGCAATAATAGAAACTTCTACAAATACATTATTACAGGGAAGCAAAAATGCGATAATTCCAAACACAATAACAGCACTTGGTAATTATTCATTTGATTCTCTTGGAATAACAAGTATAACAATACCTGATTCAGTGACAATGATAGCACATGATGCATTTTATCACAATAAATTAACTAGTATAACAATACCTGATTCGGTAACAGCAATTGGAGATAATGCATTTCTTGGTAATAATTTAACAAGTATAACAATACCAAATACAGTAACATATGTAGGTAGTAGTTCATTTGCATATAACAATTTGAGTTATGTTTTAATTGAGGAAAATTCTGTTTTATCTACTTTAAAAGGCTCTGCATTTTCTTCGTCGAATTCCACTATGACTGCTGATGGGATTATATATGTTAACAATCCTAATTTAAAAAAGATATACTATAATGGTACTACTCCATTGCCTTGGATATATGCAGTTAGTTCCAATTATGCTGAACGTAATAATAAATTTGTAACTGGAACGGTGCCTACTTATACAAGGAACTCTATTACATATAACGAAGTGGTAATAACAGCAGGCAAATAATATTAAAGTTAGTGAGGAGAAAGATATGAAAAATAATAAAGGATTAATAATAGGAATGATCGGGTTAATTATATTAATGATTGGTGGTACTTATGCTTATTATAAATGGAATAGTACATCTAATATTAATATTAGTGTAGGTATTGAAGGTAGTACTGTTACTTTTAATGGAGGAAGTAACGTAACCGGAGTATTAATACCTACTTCTAGTAAAGAAGGAGGTATTAAGAAAGATATAACAGTTATAGCAAGTGAAGATGGTAGTACTATGAGTTTATATATGGATTTAACTACTATGCCTAGTGAATTAAAAGAAGAATCATTTGTATATGAATTATATTATAATGATAGTTCTTTAGTTACTAAAGGTAATTTTAAAGATATAACTTATGCTTCAAGTGGAGTAACTACATTAACATTATTTACTGATAGACCAGTTAATACTACTACTGATAAATATACATTATATTTATGGTTTAATGGTAAAGATTATACTAATCCAAATACTATGCAGAATAAAACATTATCATTTGATTTATATGCTGCTGGTAAGAATGCTACATTAAATAGCTAAAGAAGATACTAGGTTATCTTCTTTTACTTTACATTTAAATTAACATATAGTAAACTTAGTAGACATTTTATAAATATATTGATATAATTATACTAGGAGTTGTAAGATATGAAAGAATTAGAAACAATTGAAGGTATTGGACCTAAAACAAAAGAATTACTTAATAAAATAAAAATATATACAGTAGAAGATCTGTTAAACTACTATCCATATCGTTATGATATAATAAAAAGAAGTGATTTAAGTAATCTATCTGATGGAGATAAAATAATAATAGATGGTATAGTTGAAGGACAACCAACTACTATATATATAAATAAAAGTTTAAAGAAAATGATCTTTAGAATTAGTACCAAAACAATGATACTTAATGTAACACTATATAATAGAGCTCATTTATATTCAGATTTAAAATCAGGTAAAGAAGTAACAATTATAGGTAAATATAATAAACTAAAGAATACAGTAATAGTATCAGATATACGATTTGGTTTATTACCACCATCTGCTAAAATAGAACCTATTTATTATACAACAGAAGGATTAACAGTAAAACAAATAAGTAAATTTGAAACTATAGCTTTAGAAAATGATTATGATGTAATAGACTTAGTACCTAGATATATAGAAGAAAAATATAATTTAATGAATAAAAAATCTGCTATTAAGAATATTCATGTACCAGAAGATATCTTATTACTAAAAAAAGCAAGACAAAGAATTAAGTATGAAGAATTATTTATGTATATACTTAAAATTAATTATTTAAAGAATAAAATTAATAATGATACTCTAGCAATAGAAAGAAATATAGATAAAGATAAATTAGATAAATTTATTAAAAGTTTACCATTCGAACTAACTTTAGATCAAGATAAAGCAGTTAATGATATAATTAATGATTTATCTATAAAAAAGAGAATGAATAGATTATTGCAAGGTGATGTAGGTTCAGGTAAAACAGTAATAGCCTTTATTGCTATATATGCTAATTATTTATCTAAGTATCAATCAGCCCTAATGGCTCCTACTGAGATACTAGCAGTACAACATTACGAAGAAGCAAAGAAAATATTTAGTAAATATAAACTTAATATAGCACTATTAACTTCAAGTACCAGTAATAAAGACAAAAAAACTATCTATGAAGAATTAGAAAATGGTAAGATAGATTTAATAATCGGCACACAAGCATTAATTCAAGAGAATGTCAAGTATAAGAAGTTAGGCCTAGTAATAACAGATGAACAACATCGTTTTGGCGTTAACCAAAGAGATACCTTTAAAGGTAAAGGAATAAGTCCTGATGTCCTTTCAATGAGTGCAACACCAATACCAAGAACATATGCCTTAACAATCTATGGTGACACCGATGTGTCTTCAATTAAGAGTAAACCTAAAGGTAGAAAAGAAATCATTACAGTATTTAAAAAAGAAAAAGATATTACTGATGTACTAGAAATGATGAAAAAAGAACTAGAACTTAACCATCAAATATATGTAGTAGCCCCAATGATTGATACCGAAAGTGATAGTGAAAAAGAAAGTGTATATGATTTAGAAGAAAAAATGAATAAAGCTTTTGGTAAGATTAGTAAGATAGGTATCATTCATGGTAAATTAGATCCTAAAGATAAAGATAAAGTAATGAAAGACTTTGAAAAAAATAAAATTAATATCCTAATATCTACTACTGTTATTGAAGTAGGAGTTAATGTTCCAAATGCTTCAATGATCGTAATCTTTAATGCTAATATGTTTGGTTTATCTACTTTACATCAATTAAGAGGAAGAGTAGGTAGAGGAGATACACAAAGCTATTGTGTACTAGTAGCTAAAGAATCAGAAGAAAGACTTAGATTCTTAGAAAACACTAGTGATGGCTTTGAAATTAGTGAATATGATTTCCAAACAAGAGGTGAAGGCGATTTATTTGGGACAAGACAAAGTGGAGAATTAGGTCTTAAAATGGCTAATATTAAGAGAGACTTCAAGATGCTACTTAAAGCAAAAGAAGATGCTGACGAATTTATAAACATGCTTTTAACATTTGAAACCAATCCAGAATTTGGACCAATACTAGAAGAGCTTAAAAAGGTTGACACTCTAGACTAGTTTACATATTTTATAAAAAAAGTGTAAACCAAATAAAAAACTATTGTATTTTATAAAAAAATATATTATGATTAATATGTCATAGAGATATGACCACACTCTACGAAGTAAAATGTAGGTGTGATAACCAAAACCCCCTGAAATCCCGTCAGAAATGGCGGGATACTTTGTTTATAAGGACTTTATGCCATTTGATATATGTATTAGGTACCCAAATAGGTACCCATTTTAATTTAGTTTGTCTATAATATTAATTATTTCATTTAATTGGTTCTTAAATAGGTGAGAGTAAGTATTTAATGTCTCATCTATTTTTGTGTGTCCTAAATACTTTGCTACAACGTTTATAGTAGCACCACTATTAATTAAAAGTGACGCACAACTATGTCTAAAATCGTGTATTCTAATTTGTTTAACATCTGCTAACTTACAATCCTTGTTTTTTCTATGCCTTAACTTTCCATTTGTAATTGGATCATTAAATCCATAATGTCTTTTAGAAACTTCATATAATACTTTCATATCTTCCATTAATACTTTTGGTATAGGAATATTTCTTATACTAGATTTTGTTTTAGGTGTAGTTACCATATATGGTTTCTTTTCATCACCTTGAGTTGCTACAATATTTTTGTTAACACTTAAATATTGATTTTTAAAATCTATATCTTTCCATGTTAGTCCTCTTAGTTCACCTCTACGAAGACCACAATAATATAAAGTTTCATACATAGTCTTATATAAAATATCTTCTTCTACAGATATAAAACTTTTAAATTCTTCATAAGTAAAGAATAACATTTCTTTGGGCATTTCATTTAGATTAGTAAAATTAGTCATTTTATTGTAAGTAGCAGTAAAGTTAAAGTCATACCATTTACTAGCATAGTTTAATAATTCTTTAAAGAATTTAAATATATGATTTTTATGATTAGTTGAATAACCATAAGTATTAATTTCCTTTTTCCACTTTTCAAAATGTTCTATATTAAAATCTTTTAATTTAATATTTTCATCTTGTTTTAAAGCAATTTTACCATCTACACAAGTATCAATAGCAGTACTACCTAAAGATTTACCTTTACGATTTAAATGATGAACTATAATAATAGCAACGTTATAGTTGTTACAAAGTTTTCTTAGCTGTGGAAATATATTTTGACTCATATCTTGATAATTATTTAAATCATAATTATTTCCAAAATTAATTCCATTAAACATATCAATAAATACTAATTTGCCATTATACTTTTCACTAAACTCAGCAATTTCTTTTTCAACTTTTAAAATACTTATTTGAGTTAAATTATCTTCAGGAAAAGTATAAAAGAAATCTTTATTACTTAAATTTAATTCCATAAACTTGATTCTATTAATAGTCTCTGATGGATTCATTTCTGTACTTAAATATAAAACAGGAGTTTTATTAGTCTTTAAATTTAGAAAAGGAAATCCATTAGCAACAGAGTTTGCTATTTGAAGAGCAATAGCAGATTTACCAACTTTAGCTTCTCCAAGTAAACAATATAAACCATTTTCTCTAATCATATCTTCAATAATATAATTAATATCGACAATACTACATTTTAATTCTTCAATTGTTTTCATATAATTTCCTTCCTATAAATTTTCTTTAGCCATTTTTTCTAAATAATTAATATTTATTTTAAATTTATTAACGACTTCAATCATTGGTAATCTGTTATTTGGTAGAGTGTAGACTTTAAGTATAAGTTCATCTTTTATTTCTCGTCTTAACTTAACAGCATTATTCTTACCAATCTCTGCAAGCTTCATCAAATCATTTATATCACACCATTGCTTGCTAATTAATATTAAAGTTTCTCTAGCGTTCATATAAAATTGTTCCTCCTTTCGTTTAAACTCTAGATAAAAATGATAACCTTTTATCTATGTATATGATTACCAACTAAAGAAAGAAATTATATTGTGAGTTATGCTCACAACTACATATTATCACACTAAAATAATTTATGTCAATACTTTTTGTGATTAAAACTCACAAAATTATTGTTGAATAATCATATTTATGGTAAAATGGATATAGAAAAACAAAAAAAGTAATTTATTTGAATAAAAAAATAAAGGAGAATATTTAGTTATGGAATTGTTTTTAAAAGAACCAACTATTACAGATAAAGAAGAAGTAGTAAAAATGTGTATAGAAATTGCCTATTCTAATGATGAATATAAATTTGAGGGTGCTGAAAGTTTAAATATGGTACTAAGATTTGGGTATGAAAAGTGGCTACAAAAATGTGAAAAAGATAAAAATATTGAGAATATTAGTACTGCACTTCGTTCTAATGCCACTCACTATCTATTAGTAGATGAATATAATCGTGTATATGGTTGTTCCACTATACGACATCACTTGAAAGAAGATTCAATATATACTGATGGCAATATTAGCTATTTAATTAGACCTAGAGAGAGAAAAAAAGGATATGGGACATTACAACTAAAGTTGTTATTAGATAAAGCAAGAAATTTAGGGTTAGATGAAGTTTTAGCCATCTGTGATGAAAATAATATTGGATCAAGAAAGATTATTGAAAAATGTTTTGGTGTATCTGATTATTCTGTTTGTTCAGAAATTTCAAACACGATGAGATTGAGATATTGGATAAATACTAGAACTCTTAACGAGAATAATACTGTAAAAAAATTCAAGTAAAATTACTAGAAAAAAGTATTGATGTAAATAATATGTTTAAAAGATGAGGTGTTGTTTAATGAACGATAAAACTTTAGCTAGTTTAGTAAAAGAAACCAGAGAAAAAATAGGAATATCTCAAAGAGAACTTTCTAGAAGAACAGGTATTGATAATAACACATTAGCAAAGATTGAAAAAGGTGAGAGAAAGAAACCTAATGTTTTGTCATTAAGAAAAATTAGTTTTTTATTAAATTTAGATTTAGAAGAATTATTAAAACTGGCGGGATATAATGACCAAGATATTGAAGTGGCATTAAACCAAAGAAACTTTATTATATCTAGTGGAAATTCCACACTTATAGTCCTAGAAGATATGATAAATAGAAATAAAGATGAAGTGATAGCAAGAAATATTTTAAAAGAACTAGGCCCAAAAATCGATTATAATGAAATAGATTTTATTAATAAAATGAATTCAAAAGATAGAAATAAATCAATAAAAATCTTTAAAAATTTTCTTAAAGATAATGATAAAGAAATAAAAAAATTAAGTGATCAAATTGAAGAAGAATTAAAAATATTAAATGAAAAAACTAACTGAAAATAATATTTTTTTCAGTCAGTAATTACAGGATGACGGATGAAATACACCCTAGATCTGTATCTCTAGTTAATGTCATTCATGTCATTTAATATATAAAAATTGGTCTTAGCCAGCACAGGGAGCTTACTCCCACAATTCAAGTTGGTGTACCAAACCCTAATAATTATAAATATGTACAAGGAGGTGTTATACTTTGAATATTTTAGTAGTTAATCCACCTAACAAGCCATTTACAAATAAGTCTATACTTGCAGAACCAATTGATGTTCTACAAATTGCAACAATTATTAAAAATAAGTATAGTCTAGTAAGTGTAATAGATATGGATGTTAATAGAATGAATAATAATATGAATAATTATTTAAAAGATGATAATATTATTGTTTTTGTATTTGATTATCAATTACCACTACATACAAGTGATACTGTTTCTAACATGTTTGAGATTATAAAAAATACTAATAAGAAATCAAAATTTATTATCATAGGAAAAACTAGTGCTTACTATTATGAGAAATTTTTAAATAATGGTTTTGATGTAGTGATAAATGGTATAGCAGATGAAACCATTATGAAGGTTATTGATGGTATTATTCAAAATAAAGATTTATCGTTAATTCCTAATATTATGATAAAGAAAGATAACGAGATAATACTAACTGAAAAAAATAAGATTACTAATAAGTTTAACTTACTTGATTATCCTGACAGAAGTCTAGTTGATATTAAAAAATATATGGATACAAGAACTATGATTACATCGAGAGGTTGTATTGGTAAGTGTAGTTTCTGTACAACACCAACTTTCTTTGGTATATGGAATGGTAAAGAATCTAACAAAGTAGTTGCTGAAATAGAATACCTAATAAATAAGTTTAATACTAAAAAATAATCTTCTTAGATGACAATATGACTGTAAATAAAGAGAGAATGTATGATATTTGTAATGAAATAGAAAAAAGAAATATTAAATGTTTATTTGGATGTTTAAGTAGTATTGCTTGTTATGATAAATCTATGTTTGAAAAAATGTATTCTGTAGGTTTTAGATGGGTTCATTTTGGTATTGAAACAGGGAGTGAAAGAATTCTAAAACTAATGAATAAACAAATGAATTTAGATTATATTAAACAAGTTATTAAAGAAGTTAAAGATATGGGTTATAGAGTAAGAAATAGCATTATTCTAGATTATCCAAGTTCAAATAAAGAAGATATTATCGCTACGAGAAACTTAATTAATGAATTACAACCTCATGAACTTAGGCTGCATTATTTAGCATATAGAGTTGGAACACCAGTATTTGAAGAAAATAAAGATGTTAAAAATAAAACGCAGTATATTCACAGTAACCATCCTAATGTTGAAAATAACGAACTAACTGAAGAAATAAATTCATTAATAAATGATTTAAAAAACAATGGTTATATTTTAATATTTGATGATGTAGATTGGAATAAATATAATTTGTTAAATAAAGAAACAAAATTTGCTTCATTTATTCCAATAAAATATGGGATGTGTTGGTATGAATAAATTAATAGGAATTACAGGTGGAATGTCATCTGGTAAAACAACTTTATGTAAAAAACTAATAGAATTAAACCCTGATTATATATACATAGATGTAGATGATTTTAGAAGAAGTTTATATAAAAATAATGAATATATACAAGAATTAAAGTCTAAAATAATAGAATTAAAACAATATAAAGAAATAGATTCGCTAATTTTAAATAAACATATTTATTATGACAAAGAAAATATGAATAAATATAAAGAAACTTTATATAATTATTTATTTAAATATTTAAATGAATTTAATAATAAAACATTATTAGTAGATTGGGCATTGATTGTTAATGACAATTTATTAGATAAGTTTAATAAAATTGTATATTTAGATATTAGTGAAGGTATAAGGCTATCTAGATTAAATGATAGTGATTTATCAAAAGAAGAAATATTAAGAAGGTTCGAATTACAGAAAATAAACAATGTAAAGAAATATGAAAATAATAACTTTATGGCAGTAGGTGAAGAAAATATGGATGTTAATGAAATAAACGATTTTATAAATTCTATGGAGTGTAAATTTACATTACCAGAAGATGGTGGAAAAGCAATATGGGAAATTACACATAATTGTAATTATGGTTGCTCTTATTGTATATTCTCTTGTGATAAGAGAAGAGTCGATGGTGAATTAACAACCGAAGAATGTTTTCATGTTATAGATGAATTAGTAAAAAATGGTTTTAAACATTTAAAAATTACAGGAGGAGAGCCATTTATTAGAAAAGATTTAGTAGAAATATTAAAATATGCTAGTAAGAAACTAATCGTTGATGTATCTACTAATGCATCACTTATAAATGATGAAATAGTTAATGAATTAAATAAGATAAATTTAAAAATGATTCATGTAAGTTTAGACGGTAATAAAGAAGAACATGAAGCTGTGAGAGGAAAATTAACTTATGAAAGAACTATTAATGGTTTAAAAGCATTAAAAAATTCAAAAAATAAAGTAAGAATTGGATCTGTAATTCATGCCAAGAATGAAAATAATTTAGAAAATCTAATTAAAGATTCAATTAATATTGGTGCTGATGAAATAATATTTTCGATAATGGAACCAGTTGATGGACAAAGTAAATCGCTTGTAAAAACTATTTCTAAAGAAGAACTTATTAAAACTATTGATGATATCAAAGAAAAATACCAAAGCAATATAATTGTTAATTATAATTTTGGTAAACAACCTACATTTGTTAAGAAATGTCCTGCAGGTGATAAATTCTTATATATTAATAATATGGGCTTTGTTAGTCCTTGCCCTTGGGTATATGAAAAAAATAAGAATTGTATTTCAAAGATTTCATTAAGAGATAATAATTTAAAAGATGTACTTAATGATAAAAATATATCTTTATTCTTGAACGCAAAATCAAAAGGTGTTTGTTATGGAAAGATTCAGTAGTATATATCTATTTACTACCGAAAATATTGCTGGATATATGAATGAACTTGATTTAACTGATAAAAAAATAATTACTGTAACAGGCTCATCAGATCATATTATCAATGCAATTTTAAAAGGATGTAAGGATATAACAACATTTGATATAAACCCTCTTACTAAGTATTATATGGATTTAAAACTATCTGCAATTAAAGAATTATCATACAAAGAATTTCTAGATTTTATGCTATATGATACAGATAAATCATTTGATTACGAAATAATTAAAAGATTAGATATGGATAGTGAGAGTAAAGATTTTTGGCTAAATGAACTTTCTAAAAATGATTATGATGGATTAAAAATGAAACATTCTGATTTATTTAATTTAAAATACTTTGATTTTCAAAATAAAATTGACTGTAATCTATATCTAAATGAAGAAAACTATGCTATAATTAAAGATAGATTGGGACTTGTTAAAATTAAGTTTTTAAAATCAAACTTAAAGAATTTAAAAATTGATGAAAAATATGACTATATGTTCCTATCTAATATATCAGACTATATTAATACTTTTTATGAAGATAACTATTTAATTAATTATAAGAAGTTAATTTTCAATTTTTTAGAAAATGTTAAAGTTATATACTTTGCTTACATATATGATGTAGAAAGCATAGAAAAAAGAAGTTCAATAGATAATATAGAAAATGTTAAAGAATTATTTGAAAATATAAAAATAAAGAAATTTAAAAGTGCTTTACTTAATGTAAAAACGGATACAGAAGATGCTGTATTGATAAAGGAGGAATAAATTATGGAAAGTAATTATGGAAGTAGCGAAAGCAATTATGGATATGGTGGATACCCAGAAAGAAATTATGGTGGATTTTCTTCAGAAAGTAGTTATTCTAGTGAAAGTAGAGACTCTTATAGACCAACACCATCATCATTTTCTTCAGAGAGTAGTTTCTCTAGTGAAAGTCGTGATACTTATAGGCCAACACCTTCATTTAGCAGTGAAAGTGCATTAGAAAGTAGTCCTGCATCTTATTCATCAGAAAGTAGAGATATTTCAACACCAACTTATGGTACACCTAGTACAACTCAAAATAGTAAAAAATATAACTCATTAGATGATATTGATAAGTTAATTGAAAGATTAGAATCATCTATGCAAGGTGCTAATTTAACTAGTGATAGAGCAAATCAAGTTTTAGCACAAAGAAAACAAAAAATAGATGAATTAAAGAAATTAGTTGCAGATGCAAGAAAAACTGAAGTCGAAGAAAGAATGTTAAAACAACTAGAACAAGAAAATAGTGAACTTGATGATGCAATTGATAGTTTAAATAAAGGATTTCATAGATAATGGAAAACATATATAAAGATTTACATTCTAATCAAAAAATTTTTATATATGAAATGCTTAAAAGAGGTATAAATGTAAGTATAATTGATGCCGAAAGAGAAATTATTAAAGCATCATATAATGGTCATGATGAATTAATATGTGATAGAGATTCATCAATTATGCCATATAATGTATCTATTTTAGCAGGAGATAAAGGTTTTACTAAAAATAATTTAATGATGAATGGAATATCAGTTCCAGTTGGTGAAACATTCATAGCAAGAGATATTGAATATATCAAGAAGGCATTTAAAGTTTTAAATTGTCCAGTTGTTATTAAACCAGTATTTGGCTCTCATGGATTTGATGTGTATACTGATTTAAGAACTGAAGAAGAAGTTGTAAGTGCTGTTAATAATATTATAATGCATCGAGGGGATTTAACTAAGATAATCATTGAAGAGTATTATAAGGCTAATGAATATAGAGTATTTGTTACTAAAAAAGGAGACTATGCAGTATTACTCCGTGATCCAGCACATATTTATGGTGATGGTATAAATACTATTGAATATCTAATAAAAAAAGAAAATTATGATAGAATGAATCCAAGAACTAATGCCTTATGTGAAATATTAGTAGATGATGAATTAGTAAATTATTTATCAAAAAATGGGTTAACATTACAAAGCATTCCCAAAAATGGTGAAAAGGTTTATTTAAGACCAAATTCTAATGTTGCTATGGGTGGCATTTGCGAAGATTATACTGACGGAGTTCATCCAAGTGTTATAGAAATTGGATTAGAAGTCCTAAAAGCATTTCCAGGATTACCTTATGTTGGTATCGATTTTATGACTAATTCAATTGAAGAAAAACAAACTGATGATAGTTATAGAATAATTGAAATAAACACAGTACCAGGAATTCACATGCATTTTAGACCTGCAATTGGAAAATCTAGAAATATTGCTAAGTATATAGTTGATATGATTTATCCAGAAACAATAGATAATAAAGAGGAAGTATTAGATGAAGAACCTATTAAAAGACTCTAAAGCATATTACGAAGATAATGATTATTATGAAATATTTAGTGTGGCAGAAGATGCTGAACATAAAGTTACTGAATATTTAAATAATATTTCAAAGAAAAAAGCAGTATTAGATGCAGGTTGTGGTACAGGTAAATTTTTAAGAGTATTAGAAGATAGTGCTGAAAGATATATTGGTATAGATTTATCTGAAAATCAGTTAGCAAAAGCAAAATTAAAATCATTGAATAATAATTCACAATTTATATGCTCTAATTTATCAAAAATACCATTAGAAGATAATTCAGTCGATTTAGTTGTATCTACTTGGGTGTTAGGAACAATAACGGATATAGAAGAAAGAAATAATGTTTTAAACGAACTGAAAAGAATATTGAAACATGATGGTCAAATTATCCTTGTTGAAAATGCAGAAAATAGTGAATTTGAAAAAATTAGAGGTAGAGACAAAGACAATAGAACAAGAGATTATAATGATTGGATTTTAGCTAATGGATTTATGTTAGACAATATAATTAATACCTATTTCGAGTTTAATACATTAAACCAATCAAAGAAATGCTTTGAAGTTATATATGGTAATGAAATTGCTTCTAGAATAGTAAATAATAAAATAGAACATAAAATTAATATTTATAAATATAATACGAGGAAGCAATGAAAATACATTGCTTTTTTCAGTAAGTATTACTAACAAAAAGTAGCAAAATTTGCAAAAAAATGTCTCAGCTAGCACTGCGGACTTACTCCCGCTATTATAGTTGGAGCACCAAAACCTGATAAAAAAGTTTGGAGGTAAAAATATGAATATTAATGAAGATATGGAAGAGATTTTAAAGTATGCTCATTTCTTTAATTGGGCACCAGATTGGTGTGTCGTTCAAAAAATATATAATAATTTTCCAGAATCATATTCTGTGTTAACTCCGTTTGCATATTCCTATTTGGAAGAATTAATTAGATCTACTACTTCTCAGTATGGGAGAGAGTTATGTGATATAAATGGTAATCCTATTAAAAGATGCGTTGGTAAAGATTTAATTAAATTAGCAAAAAAAGAAAATTCAAATAACACAGAATATATTAAGTTATTAAATGAAATAAAAAAATATTTTAATAATTCCAGCATTTTTGATAACGGAAATAATAGAAATAGCGTAGATCATGGTTACATGCATCCTAGATTTTGGGAAAAAGAATCTTTTGAAGCATTAATACACGATATAGCAAGAATCTCAAAATTTTCTGGTTTTTAAAATATATTTAAAAAATTAAGGAGTAGCGATAAGATGTGAGTAAATTTAAATACAAGAAAATGCATGCTAAAAATATAAAATCAAAAGACAAAAACATGATTTATTATGATAATGTCCTTTTGGCACTTGGTCTTTCTAAAACTTATATTTTATATAATAACTATTACTATTTTGGAAATAAAGATATTAGTAATCAAGGGCAGATAAAAAGTAAATTTAAAAAAATAGAAATAGTATATAATTCTTTTTTAGAAAAAATGTATAAAAAATACGATTGTGAAACAATTATTTTAGAGTTAGGAGTAATATATACAAAACTTCAAAAAATACATTTATGTAATGATGAACTATTGGGGCTAAATATTCTAACGGAAGAAGAAACAAAAGATATATCATATCCTGCTAAAATGGCTGATTTAATGGCTCGTAAGGTTAAAACATTAATGGAAATAATTATTAAGAGAGATAATCATAAATTTTGCTTTAGATTATTAAATGCTGATTATAAAAAGCTAGTTATATTATTGTATTACTATTCAACATACATCTTTTATGATTCAAGGTCAAAATTATCTAAGGATTATGAAAATGGAATTACAGATTTTTATATTTTTCCTAATACATTAGAGCCAATATGTACAATGATTCAAAATCAAGAAAATAGTGTTAATGATAATGGATTGCATTTTAATTATAATTCAAATATTGGTAAAAATCTGAATGCAGATTTTAATAAATCTTTTTTTGATGAAAAAGGAATTACTTTTGAAAATTATGCCAATTTAATGCAATCATTATTAAATGGTTTAGATAAAATAAAACAAATAAATGGCAAAATTGATAAAGAAAAACTAATAGGTAAATTAAAACAAACATATCCAACAATTGATATACAAAAATTTGAAAACAATTGTATTTTATCAAAAAGTAGAATTGAATATGATGAGAAAGATATTTTTAAAAATAACTGTAAACATAGATTAGATACAACGCCTATTATAGATATAGGTAATAAACACTATATTATTAATGAAGGCATAATCTGGAATTCTAGAAATTTTTGGAATAATGTTCATTCCATAGGATTAATTCCTTATACTTGTCAAAGCAACGATAAAATTTTAAAATCTTTGGACGGAATAATCTCAGAAATAACTTTATTATTTGAGAAGGATATAATCAAAGCTTTATATAAAATTAATCCACAATTTAATATATATCATAATAAAAAAACAAAAGACATTTTTAAAAATCGAAAATTGGAGGAAAACGAATGGGATATTATTGCAGTTGATTATAATTCAAAATATATTTTTGATATTGAAGCAAAATTTTTATCTACATCAATGACTGAATCTGGCTTATCAAACGACTTAAAAAAGATAGTTGGTAATAATGAAAAAAGTTACAAAAATAAATTTGAAAAAAGAATTAATATTGAAAATGATAATATGAATGATTTTCTTTCATTTTGTAATGCTAATAACAAGTATAATATAATTCATATTATGGTTACATCAAAAATTGTGGATCTTAATATTGAATCGAATGAACGACAATTCTTAATAATTCATTATGAAGGTTTAGAAAAATATATTTTAAGTAAATATTATAGTTAAAGGCATGGGAATTCCCATAAAAGAATTTGTTAGGAGTACAAATTCAGTGCTTGCTAGACAAAAGTATTACTCCCAAATATAAATTTAAAGCACTATCTAGATTAGTAGGTAGTGCTTTCTTTTACATAAATGTTTCTAATTTTAAAGGATTAATGGTTACTATTTTAAGGTTGTATTTGATATTTAAAATTTTTTCAATTTCAGGTATTAACTTATTGATATCACATCTTACATTAAATATATCTATTGCAGAATTAATATGATTAATAAGTGGACAGTCTGATAAACAATTTCTATTATGACCATTTGCTAGATAAAATGCTATTGCATCAGGAATAACAAAATTAATTAAATATTCTGAATAATTATCATAAAATGGTAGTAATATTTTTTCAAATTCTTTGTCAGTTATATCTTCTTTACCTTTAATCATATCTTATCCTCATAAATATTTTCTTTTATAACAAGTTCTTCAGCAATACTTTTACATTTATTCATTTTTTGTACCCATAACATTTCATCTTTTTCTTTTAATTTTTCATTAATAGTACCATCTAGTTCTATTAACTTATTAATTAGTAGATTAACTTTATCTTCACTTTCTTTACTGACTGAAAGAAGATGGTCATACAATTTATCTTGCATTAACAGACTTTGATATAATCCTTTCTTATTCTTTTTCAGATAGTCTAATCTCATTAATCCATATTTGTTTAAATTTTCATAATTTCTATCATTAAGTGATAGATTTGGTAATAAATAATCACCACATTTTTTATAACTTATTTCCATATAATTTCTTTCCTTTCTTTTAAAGGAAGAATTAGTAGTAGTATTATCATTTTTAGGTACCCATTTAGGTACTAGAATTATAAAATTGAATAATTAATTTTAATATTTTTTAATTAAATATGATTCTAAATTACTTAAAATATAAGGAATTAACTCTTAATAATTAAATTTATATGCAATAGATTGTGGCCCCCTGAAGGAGCCCTAAACCGGGCTCCGCTTTTAGTTAAGGAGAGAAAATATGAAAAATAAATTTAATTTAACAAGAGAATAAAATGTATTTGTAGCCAAAAGAAATATCGTAGATTATATTTGGAAGAGTGCTAACCTTGAAGGAAATTAATAAAATGATTGATAATGGTTGTGGTATTATAACTATTGCTCAAGAAAATCAGCCTATATTCTTTGAGAAACTTATTAAATATTATGAAACTAATAATAATAAAGATTTAAAAGAATGACTTTATGAAACAAGTATAGACGGAATAAATTTATAGAACATTATATAGAAAGATTATATAATGTTTTTTATTTTCTAAAATATTTACTTTTATATAAGCAAATGATATAATTATTGTAGTTTATTTTTGAGGTGATTTATATATGGAAAGATATAAAGAAATAGAAAGAAGTATTATAAAAAAATATCGTAAAGAGATATGGAGTAAATTTATAAAGGCAGTTAAAGAATATGAACTAATAAAAGAAAATGATAAAGTAATGGTATGTATATCAGGAGGTAAAGATTCATTTTTACTTGCAAAATGTATACAAGAATTAGAAAGACATGGTAAAGTACCATTTACTGCTGAATATGTTGTAATGAATCCTGGATATAGTGAAAAACATAAAGATAATATATTAGAGAATGCTAAGATATTAAATGTACCAATAAGAGTATTTGAAAGTGATATCTTTGAAGTAGTAGATAAAATTAGTTATGATAGTCCCTGCTATATGTGCGCTAAGATGAGAAGAGGATACTTATATAGTAAAGCTAAAGAGTTAGGTTGTAATAAAATAGCTTTAGGCCATCATTTTAATGATGTTATTGAAACAACACTATTATCAATGTTTTATGGTTCTGAAGTAAAAACAATGATGCCTAAACTACATAGTGATAACTTTCCTGGTATTGAGTTAATTAGACCACTATATATGGTTGAAGAAGCATCAATAATATCATGGAAGAATAGTAATAATTTAACTTTTATAAATTGTGCTTGCAAATTTACTGAAAGAAATTATAATACTAATGATGGTACTAGTAAGAGAAAAGAAATAAAAGAATTAATTAAAGAATTAAAAAAGAATAATCCTAGTATTGATCGTAATATCTTTACTAGTATGAATAATGTTAATTTAAATTGTATTCTAGGTACTAAGACTAATGGTGTATATAAAAGTTTTCTAGAAGATTATGATAAGGAAATAGAACATGAAAAAGAATGAAGAAAAAACTAATGTAATTAGAATATTAGAACAAAATAAAATAAATTTTAAAGTATATAACTATATTAATAGTACTGCGATCAGTGGTACTGAAGTAGCAGACTATCTAGGTGAAGATTATAATATAGTATTTAAAACATTAGTAACCATTGGTAAATCAGGTAATCATTATGTATTCTTAGTACCAGTAAATAAAGAATTAGACTTAAAAAAAGCCGCCGTAGTAGTAAAAGAAAAGAGTATCGAGATGATTAAATCTAAAGATTTACTTCCCCTTACCGGATATATTCATGGAGGATGTTCACCAGTAGGTATGAAAAAAAATTTTACAACTATTATAGATAAGAGTGCTAAAGATCAAGAAAGAATAATCTTTAGTGGAGGTAAAATAGGTTATCAAATAGATACTACACTAGAAGAATTAGCTAAAGTAATAAATTATACATTAGAAGATATAACTAAAGATAAGATTTAATAGTAGTCTTATCTTTTCTATTGTATAGATAATAATTTTATTGTATAATTATCTTAGATAGTAAGGAAGTGGTACTATGAATAAAATAGATAATAATACTATTTTAGATAAGTATAAAGAAATATCTAAATTAAATATAGAAGAAATATATACTAAATATAATACTAGTAATAGTGGTTTATCTAATAGTGAAGTAAATAAAAGAATAAAAGAGTATGGTAAAAATATAGTTATAAAAGAAAAAAATAGAAGTATCTTATATTTCATAATTAATGCTTTTAAAGATGAATTTATATTAATATTATTATTCCTAGCTATAATAAACTTTTGTCTAGGAGATAAATTAGGATCATTAGTAATAATTTTAATTGCTATTGTTAGTGCCTTAATTAGAGTATGTGAAGATTATTCAGTATATAAATTTAATAAGAAATTAAAAAGTAAAATAGTTAGTACATGCTCAGTAATTAGAAACAATAAAGAAGTAACTATTAAAACAGAAGAAGTCTGTGTAGGAGATATTTTAGTATTAAATGCTGGTAGTATTGTAGCAGCAGATTCTATAATAGTTGATAGTAAAGATTTATTTGTTAACGAATCAGTATTTACTGGAGAATCTATACCAGTAGAAAAAAAGATAACTAGTAATAAAAATATAGATAGTATTTTTGATATAGAAAATATTATCTATATGGGTAGTTCTATAATTAGTGGTAAAGCATTAGCGGTCGCTACTAATACAGGAATAAATACTTATCTAGGTTATATGGGTAAAGATTTAACCAAGCAAAAAGAATTAACTAATTTTGATAAAGGAATGAAGAACATTACTAATATGTTAATTAAATATATGATTTTTATTTGTTTAATTGTCTTAGTAATAGATGGTATAATAAAAAATAATTTTAATGAAGCCATTTTATTTGCTCTTTCAGTAGCAGTAGGTATTACTCCTAGTATGTTACCAATGATTGTAAATGTAAATTTAACTAAAGGTAGTAAAAATCTAGCTAAGAAAAAAGTATTAGTAAAGAGAATAGAAGCAATACAAAATTTAGGAGCAATGGATATCCTATGTACTGATAAGACTGGTACTTTAACAGAAAACAAAATAGTATTACAAAAGTATATTGATGTTCTAGGTAATGAAAATTTAAATGTTTTAGAATATGCTTATTTAAATAGCTATTATAGTACTGGTATGAAGAATATCGTTGATAGAGCAATACTTATATATGGTAGTAAACATAATTTAGATAATATATTACCTAAGTATAATAAAATAGATGAAATACCTTTTGACTATAATAGAAAAATTATGAGTATCCTAGTAAAGAATAACAATGAATATCGAATGATTACCAAAGGAGCTATGGAAGAGATATTAAAAAGATGTAATAAAGTACAAATAAATGGTAAAAATAAAGAATTAACAAAAGAACTTACTAATAAAGTAATATCTAAAGCTAAAGAGATGGCCGAAGAAGGTATGCAAGTAATAGCACTAGCTTCAAAAAAAGAAAATAATAAAGTTTTAGTATTAAATGAAAAAGAAGAAAATGATATGACCTTTATTGGTTTTGTAGCTTTCTTAGATTCTCCTAAAAAAGATGTTAAAAATGTTATAGAAAAGCTAAATAAATATGATGTTAAAGTAAAAATATTAACTGGAGATAATCCTTATTCTACCAAGAGTGTATGCCTACTAGCGGGTATAAATAGTGAAAAAATATATCTAGGTAGTGATATTGATAAATTAAGTGACAAATCCTTATCTAAAGTAGTAGAAAAAGTAGATGTCTTTGCAAGATTAAATCCTATTCAGAAAGAAAGAATTGTCCGAATATTAAGAGAAAATAACCATGTAGTAGGTTATATGGGTGATGGTATCAATGATGCTCCATCCTTAAAAGAAAGCGATATTGGACTATCAGTTAATGGTGCTACGGATATTGCTAAAGAATCTAGTGATATGATTCTTTTAGAAAAAAGTTTAAAAGTAATATGTGATGGAGTAATTGAAGGAAGAAAAGTATATGGTAATATAATTAAATATATGAAAATGGCTTTAAGCGCAGACTTTGGAGATGTCTTTAGTATTATGATAGCTAGTATCTTTTTACCATTCTTACCACTATTACCAATTCAAATGTTATTTCAAGATTTTATTTATGATTTCTCCCAGATAGGTATACCATATGATAATGTAGATGATGAATTTATCAAATCTCCTAAAAAATGGAATACTAATGGTATATCTAAATATATGATAGTTATGGGTATTACTAGTTCTATTATTGATGTAATTGCTTTTATAATCTTTTGGTATGTATTAGGATATAATAGTATAGAAAAAGCTAGTTATTTTCAAACAGCTTGGTTTATTACATCTCTAATCACAGAATTAATGATTATTTATAATGTTAGAACTTCTAAACATATTTATGAAAAATCAAATATATCTCCTGTACTAGCAGGTTTAACAATCTTTTCTGGTATCTTAACTATTATCACACCCCTAGTAATGCATAAAATTACTAACTTTCATTTTGAAATATTACCATTTAACTTCTATATATATTTAATATTATTATTAGTATTATATTTTACTATTGTATCTATAGTTAAAAGAATATATATTAAGAAAAATCATGAATGGTTATAGCTTCTATTATATAATAGAAGTTTTTTCATATACTTAAATAGGTGATAATATGAATAATACTTTCTATGCTTTTTTACTTACCGTATTAGCGGGCTTATCCACAATGCTTGGTACTATCTTTATCTTTATTAAAAAGAAAGATACTAATAAAATAGTTTTATCTTCTTTAGCTTTTGCCGCAGGAGTAATGATTTGTGTATCAATAACAGATCTAATACCAGAATCTATTAATTTATTAAGAGATAATATAAATAATATCAGTACTATTATTATATCCTTTTTAGGAATTCTCCTTGGTATTATAATATCTATGTTAATAGATTACTACTTGCCAGATAAACCATCCATTAGTAGTGATAAAAAGCTATATAAAGTAGGATTTATATCAATGATAGCAATTATTTTACATAATATACCTGAAGGTATAGCAACATTTGTAGCAACAAATAGTGATATTACTCTAGGTATATCACTTGCTATAGCAATAGCTATGCATAATATACCTGAAGGAATAAGTATCTCAGTACCAATATATTATAGTACAAATAATAAAAAGAAAGCCCTTTTATATACAGGAGTATCAGCTTTATCTGAACCATTTGGAGCTTTCCTTGCTTATATCTTTTTAAAAAATATTATGAATGATTTAATACTAGGTATACTATTTTCCCTAATAGCAGGCATTATGCTCCAGATATCCTTCTGTGAACTACTGCCAACCGCCAGAAGATATAATAACACTAAATATTTAATAATCTTCTTCTTAATAGGAGTTCTCTTCATGTTAATGAAGTTTATTTTATAAATTTATAAAAAGGTAATGACAAGTTATCTTTTTTTTGATATAATTTTATATAGAGTAGGAGGATAACATGAAAGAAACCTTAATATGTAGTTTAGAAAAACATAATATATATTATTTAAGTGATGCTAATGTTAGCTTTTATATATTAGTTCCTTATAAAGAATATGATAATACCAATATATCAATTAGATTAAAAAGTAATTATGATAGTTATGATTTAACAAAAAATTCATTAGAAGTAGTTACTAACGAACTTATTAATTATTATAAGAATTTAGATAACTATAACATAACATTAATATTACCAGTATTTTATAATAATATTTTAGATAGAATTAGAGTAGTAGAAGATTTAGAAATGTATCAGATGGTAGATAGATATTTAGGAGTTATTTTTAATAATGCTTATATATTTTTAACTAAGAATAATGTTAAAGTAAATAATAGTATCTATGTTATTAATAACGATTCATTTAAGAAATTTACTAATTGGTTTGTATCTAGATATAACAATAGAATTGAATATAAAACAATCCTAGATTTAGTAAAAGATAATGGTTCATATAGTAATTATAATGTTATAGAAACTCCTAATATGAATTTTGTAGTAGGTAAGAATACAGAACCTACAATTGAAAAAACAGTAGAAATGGAACTAGAAACATTTGATAACTTAGCTAAAAAGACTATTGAAGAAGAAAAGAAAAAAGAACCTCGTAAGAGAGAAGAAACACTCGTAGGTTCTAGTGGCTTTGTTTCCTATATCTTACTAGGAGCTATATCTTTTATAGTATTTATTGGATTACTATATCTATTTGTTAAATAAATTATTATTTTTATGACCTTAGGCATAAAAATACCACGGAAAATTTAAGTTTACTTAAAGTTGAAGTGGCAATAAAAAAAGTACTTATTATCTAAGTACAAATGATAATACAGTAGTTAAAGAGAAAGCTACTGCTAAGAAAAGCATAATGTAAGCAAATATTCTATTACTTAGATTTTGCTTTTTTTTCTTTTTACCCATAATCTATACACCTCTGATATAATTGTATCAAATATTAGTCATATTTTCAATATCTATTAATATAATTTAGTGGTGATAATATGAATAAAAAATTAAATAGAGGACTAGCTATAATTATACCAGATAAAAAAGTAAATACTTTTATAATGTTTATAATAATATTAGGAATAATATCAGGATCATTATTTCTAGTAGTATTAAAAGATACCGATCATAGCTTAGTAATAGAAAAGATTAATACATTCTTCACTAATATAAATACCAATAACATAAATAATATAGAAGCCTTTAAGAATGCTTTTATTGAAAATATAATATTTGTAATCTTAGTATGGATACTAGGAATGTCTATTATTGGTATAATTATAAATATATTTATGATATATTTAAAAGGTTTTATAATAGGTTTTTCTTTATCTTCTTTCTTCTTAGTATATAAATATAAAGGCCTATTAGCGGCCCTTATCTATGCTTTTCCTACTAGTATAATAAATATATTAGTATGTCTTCTATTAGGAGTATACTCAGTACTATTTACAATAAACCTATGGAAGATAATCTTCTTAAAAGAAAAAAATTATAATATGAAAAAATTTATAAAGAAATACTTCTTATTACTAATATTATGTATAATATTAATAATAATATCATCATTAACAGAAGGATTCCTAGTACCATCATTATTAAAATTAGTAATAAAACTATTTATTTAAATAATAAAATATGATATAATGACTACTAGTGAGGTGATTAACCATGAAAACAGTAGTCATTGGTATGTCAGGAGGAGTAGATTCCTCAGTAGCGGCTATCCTATTAAAGAAAGCCGGTTATAATGTCATAGGCTTATTTATGCGTAATTGGGATAGTACTATTAATAACGATTATCTAGGTAATCCAAATTTAAATAATAATATATGTCCTCAAGAACAAGATTATAATGATGCCTTAGAAGTATGCAGGAAGATAAACATTCCATTACATAGAGTAGATTTTGTTAAAGAATACTGGGATTTTGTCTTTACTTATTTCTTAGAAGAACTAAAAAAAGGTAGAACTCCTAATCCAGATGTCATGTGTAATAAATATATAAAGTTTGATTTATTTGTTAAAGAAGCAAAAAAACTAGGAGCAGATTATATTGCTACTGGTCATTATGCTAGATTAATTGATGGTAAACTAGCTAAAGCAGTAGATAAGAATAAAGATCAATCATACTTCTTAGCATATGTTAATAAAGATATTTTTAAAGATGTTTTATTCCCTCTAGGTGAAATAGAAAAACCAGAAGTTAGAAAGATTGCTAGAGAATATGGTTTAGTTACCGCTAGTAAAAAAGATTCTACTGGTATATGTTTTATTGGAGAAAGAAATTTTACTCAGTTTCTAGAAAATTATTTACCCAATATTCCTGGTGATATAGTTAATATTGATACAGGTGAAATACTTGGTAAACACATTGGCCTTATGTATTATACCATTGGTCAAAGAAGAGGATTAAATATTGGTGGTACTAAAGATAGAACTTTTGTTGTAAAAAAAGATTTAGATAAAAATATATTATATGTAGCAGTAGGAGATGATAATAAGTATTTATATTCTAGTACTGCTATTATAGAAGAATTTAATTATTTAACTGATAAAAGACCTAGTAAATGTACTTGTAAATTTAGATATCGTCAATCAGATATAGATATTAATGTAAAATACTTAGATAATAATAATTTATTACTTAGTTATAAAGGATCTAAGGCAGTTACTCCTGGACAATTCTGTGTTCTATATGATAAAGATATATGTCTAGGTGGAGGTATAATTAAGGAAGTAAAATAATAATTAAGGCACTGTAAGCTATAATCTTACAGTGTTATTTTTAGCTTGTAATCTAAAAATAATATGTCATCCACATCTATTATATATAAGCAAATAATATCTTATAAATAAAGAAAAAAATAAAAAAGCACTAGTAATTTTACATATAGTATGATATAATTGTAAATGTAAAGTTATAAATAATTATAAACAATAGGAGGATGACTAACAATGAATGTTGTCGAGAAAGTTAATTTAATATTAAAAAAGGCTAATATTTCCAAAGTAAACCTATCAAAGTATTTAGGAGTATCAAGACAGATGGTTTACAATTATTTTGATGGTGACGATTTATCAAAACTTCCAAATGAGAAGTGTCAACTACTATTTAATTTACTTGACGTCACATCAGAAAAAGAAATATTAGACATAAACATAACAAATGATTATCTTCAAAGAGTAGGGAGTAAAATATTTGATACAAAGAAGAGTACACCAAAAAAAGAAGAAGCAATTGACTTAGCAGGTTTAAAAAAAGACGAAATAATGTTAATTGGTGAAATTAGCCAAATGCTTAAGAATATACTTATTGAGAATAAAGGTAGAGAAGGGGAGGCCTATACTACTGTTGAGTATGTCCATCACTTTATTGAAAACTTAAATACTACTAAAGAATTAAAATACATTCTAGGATATTTCTCTAAGAATTTTGGTTATACTGATCCCAATAAATTTGCTTTCGATGAAAATAATCAATATATATTAGAAAGCATTATGTACTCTGCTATGACATTATATAGTAATGGGGGAGCTTCTCGTACTAAACTTACCGAATCACATCGCAGATGGGAAGCTATGTTAAATAGCAAAAAAGAAGAAAAATTAACTAGAACACAAGAATTAAATACTGCTAAAATAAGAGCCTTAAGAGAATTAGGATATGATGAAATAGATAAAAATAATGCCAGTGAAGTATTAGACAAAATAGCAGAAATTATGGCTCAAAAATTTTAATTTAAGTCCCCTACTTTAATTTTTACTAAAAATAGGGAAGAACTATAATAATATATTTAATGATTATTTAAATAAATTTATTAATAAGTAGATGATGAAGTATCCATCTCAAATTAAATAAGAACGTATATAATTAATTAACTGTATAATAATATAAATAATTATATAGTTAATTTTTTTATAAAATAAATTTATATTTAAAATAATAACTATAATAATATTATATGTAATATAAAAAGATAAATACTATCTAAAACCTTATTTTATATGGTAATTTAAGGTTAACAACTATATTACTTTTAATTAAATATCTTACTTCCTATAATTAATATTATGTTAACTTCTATAAAAAAGAGAATATGAGTATAATATAATTAATTTAGTAAATACTATTATTGGAGGTAATTAAAATGAGTAAGAAAAACAAAGATAATAAGACTAAGACTAAATCTAATAATTTTGATTGTCATTGTAATGATGTTAATTTAGATACTGATATGTCTTGTGATTGTCATAAAGATAATTGTCATTGTACTAAGAAGAATAGTACTAATAATTTTGAAGAAAAAGGAGAATAGGGTTACCTACTCTTCTTCTTTTAATTTATCTAATAAAGAATTATATTCATTAGTAATTTCTTCTAATCTTTCTTTAGTTTTAGCTTCATATCTAGTTGTTATATTAGGAGTAGTATTAGACTTTCTAACTAAAGCAAAACCATCATCATATAATACTTTAACACCATCGATAGTAAGATAGTTATAACCTTTTTCTTTAGCATACTCCTCTACTCTACTTACTATTTTATCTTTAATAGCATCTTCTACTGGAACTTTATTTTCATCAGTAGAATAATATACTGGGATATTATCTAGTAATTCAGTACATTTCTTATTAGTTTTAGATAAAATTTCTACTAATCTTAAACCAGCATATATACCATCATCATTACCAATAAATTTATCTCTAAAATATAAATGTCCTGACATTTCTCCACCAAATGGATAATCATTCTCAACAGATATTTTTTTAGTATAAGAGTTTCCCGTTCTAGTTTCTACTGGTTTAATTCCTAATTTAATTAATTCATCTTTTAAAGCCTTAGAACATTTAACATCAAAAAAACCTTCTTTTTTAGCTACTTTATTATAAATATCTCTCCATATTATTATCATAAACTTATCTATAGGTATAAAGTTACCTTTATTATCAACTGCCCCTACTCTGTCGCCATCACCATCAAAGGCAATACCACAGTCAGCTTTTACTTCAAGTACCTTTTCTTTTAGTTGTTTTAGATTCTCTTCTACCGCAGGATCAGGATGATGATTAGGAAAAGTTCCATCTGATTCATCAAATAGAGGGATATATTCTATGTATTCATTACTTTTAAAAATATCATGAGCAACTATACTAGTAGTACCATTACCACAGTCATATACTACTTTTAATTTATTATTACCCATATCAATATGATTATGTATCATCTTAACATAGTCTTCCTTAATATCAGCATATTCTATCATACCATTTCCTTCAGAATATATACCATTTATTATTACATAATATAAATCACTTACATCTTTACCAAACATATTATGAATACCATTATAACTCATTTTAAAGCCATTATATTCTTTAGGATTATGTGAAGCTGTTATCATGATACCAGCATGAATATTTAGTTTATCCCAAGCATAATAGTACATAGGAGTAGTTACTAAACCAAGTCTAACAACATTTACTCCTCCCTCAGTTAATCCTTTTACTAAGTTTTCTTCAATTATCGGACTAGATAATCTATTATCATAACCAACGATCATTTTATTTTTACCAAAACTTAGTAATTTAGTAGCATAAGCTCTACCTATATGATATGATATCTCTTCAGTAATATCTTCATTCCATATACCTCTTATATCATATTCTCTAAACATTAATCTATTTAATTCCATATTTAATCTCTCCTTTTATATAATTCATAATTTTCTTTTAATATATCAGTACTAACATTTGTATATATCTGAGTAGTAGTAATACTAGAATGTCCTAACATTTCTTGAATAGTACGAAGATCTGCTCCATTATTTAATAAATGAGTAGCAAAAGAATGCCTTAACATATGTGGAGTTATATTCTTATCAATATTCTTTTGTTTAGCTATATCTTTTATAATAAGAAAGAAACCTTGTCTACTTATCCTTTTACCATGATTATTTAAGAATATATTCTCAGTATAATAACCTTTCTTCATACTATCTCGATATTCATAGATATATTTCTTTAAGTATTCTACTGCTAGTTCTCCTACTGGAACTATTCTTTCTTTATTTCCTTTACCAAAACATTTAACATAACCATTATCTAAATCAATATCTTTTAATTTCAAATCTACTAACTCACTTACTCTAAGTCCTGAAGAATACATAAGTTCAAGCATAGCTTTATTTCGATAATCAAAAGCATTATTTAATTCTATATCTAATAAATTATCTACTTCTTCTATTGAGAGAATATTAGGTAATTTTCTTCTTACTCTAGGTTTATCTATCTTAATACTTATATCTTCAATATGATATTTTTCACTTAGATATTTATGAAATAACTTTATAGATACTATCTTTCTAACAATACTAGTCTTTTCATAATTATTTTTATCTAAGTATATAAGATAATCAATTATATCTTCTTCTTTAATATTTAAAGCACTATATATATGTTTCTTTTTTCCTATATATTCTAAGTATTTATATATATCTTCAATATAAGATTCAACTGTTGTATCTATTTTTTTTAATTTAATAGCGGTTAATTCTATCTTATATTCACTTAATATATCTTTATTTTCTTTACTCAGTTTTAAATTATCTATCTTTATCATATTACCTACTCTCATATAAATTATATCATTTATTATTATTTTAGTAAACTTAATAACATTTATTTTACATTTATTTATTCACTATAAGCCTTACTATGTAAGTCTTATTAGTGTTAACTAAAGCCTTATATTAAGTCTTTAGTTAATATATCTACATAATAATCTACTTCAACAATACTTTTTCTTTACTATATTCATCACATTTCTTTTCTAACAATGGAAAATTACAACATCTTTCATAAATGCTTTTATTTAAACTTTTGTTTAAATACTTATCATACAATTTCTTAGATTTCTGTTTTACTTGAATATTATTTTTATTTAACCAATAAATTTGATTCTTTAATAATTCACGATATTTTTTATCATCTACACTTAATTCTATCTTATTTAAATCAATTATTTCATAATTGTCTTTATTTACTGGAATCATATTATTAAAGTTAATTACACCAAGTAAACCATTATCTATTTTAAAAAAGTCAACATAATTCTTCATTTTTAAATGTTTGGGTTTAGGACTAGATAGTGGTGCAAAGTATTCCTTGCTATCTATTTTAAATAATACACCTACAAATGGCCTTAATTCTTTTGTACCCTTATTATATGGCACTCTACTATCAAATTTTCTTAAATAATCACAATATTTGTAATTTATTCTAACTAATTTAAATGTCATAAAAATATATAAAACCTCCTTTCAATTTTTACTAGCAAAATTATACTATTATAATATTAATAAGTCAATAAAAAAATTAGAGTTTAGTCTCTAATTTCCTTTTTTAACTTCCATTTATGGCTGGATACACCGCTTTTTTAGCTTCCATTTATGGCTGGATACACCGCTTTTTTAGCTCCCAACTTATACGGCTGGGTACACCGCTTTTAATTAACTATAGTGCAACAAGCACAATATGATTGTACTATATTTTTAAACTTTTGTCAATTCTTTATTGTCATTATTAAATAAAATCCAAAGTTCCCACTTTTTCTTTTTTGGACTTAGTTCTGAACAAAAAATTAATACTATTGTAAATGGTAAAATAAAATGTAAGAAATCGGTAAATTTAAGAGTATCATGCCATACATTACTAAAAATTAACAGGGTCCTGTAACGGGGTACTACGACACCCCCCAATAGAGACGTCATACATTACTAAAAATTAACAGGGTCCTGTAACGCCCTATAGTCATAAGTAAAAAAATTAGGTGGTCATACATTACTAAAAATTAACAGGGTCCTGTAACTCTTTCTTGATAATGCTGAAGTCGAATTGAGTCATACATTACTAAAAATTAACAGGGTCCTGTAACCAATTGCTCTTTCTTCTGTTTCATATTCTGGTCATACATTACTAAAAATTAACAGGGTCCTGTAACGCCCTTTCTATATTTTTATCATATTTAATAGTCATACATTACTAAAAATTAACAGGGTCCTGTAACATAAATTGGAAGAAAGAATATCTGATTTGGGTCATACATTACTAAAAATTAACAGGGTCCTGTAACACCTCACTACCATCTATTACCATTTTACTATGTCATACATTACTAAAAATTAACAGGGTCCTGTAACAAGATTTAGAGAGTATGATCCTACCCCATAGTCATACATTACTAAAAATTAACAGGGTCCTGTAACATAAGGAGAAGATTAAAGATGTATAATTATGTCATACATTACTAAAAATTAACAGGGTCCTGTAACTAAGAGATAATGAAATTTTAGAGTATTGTGGTCATACATTACTAAAAATTAACAGGGTCCTGTAACATGTCTGCTTAATTAGTGATAATTAAGTAAGTCATACATTACTAAAAATTAACAGGGTCCTGTAACTAGTATTACTTACAAAGCACCAACAGAAAGAGTCATACATTACTAAAAATTAACAGGGTCCTGTAACGCCATAGCGGGTGCTTTCCCATCTCTTTCGGTCATACATTACTAAAAATTAACAGGGTCCTGTAACAGCCTTAAACATTAGCTAAACACCTCCCCAGTCATACATTACTAAAAATTAACAGGGTCCTGTAACTTAAAGGAAGTGATGCCAATGTTTGATGTAGTCATACATTACTAAAAATTAACAGGGTCCTGTAACTCAAAAGCAATATGAAGAACAAAAAAAGACGTCATACATTACTAAAAATTAACAGGGTCCTGTAACTGATTTGCAACCTTTCATAAATGCAATAACGTCATACATTACTAAAAATTAACAGGGTCCTGTAACATGGATTCAATAATGAAATGTTTATCTTCGGTCATACATTACTAAAAATTAACAGGGTCCTGTAACATCATTTTTATCTGCAAAATGCAATATATTGTCATACATTACTAAAAATTAACAGGGTCCTGTAACGTCAATCACCTACCCTATTAAAAAGATAATGTCATACATTACTAAAAATTAACAGGGTCCTGTAACAACAGTTGTTGGTACTTTAAATAGTGCTATGTCATACATTACTAAAAATTAACAGGGTCCTGTAACGCTTTTCAAAGTCTGGAGAATACTCATGAAGTCATACATTACTAAAAATTAACAGGGTCCTGTAACTGTTATCTTTCATTTCGTGAACTTCATCTACGTCATACATTACTAAAAATTAACAGGGTCCTGTAACAATCAAAACCTTTTTAACCTTAACCCAAACGTCATACATTACTAAAAATTAACAGGGTCCTGTAACATAAAGTTTATAATAGAAAAAAGAAAAAAAGTCATACATTACTAAAAATTAACAGGGTCCTGTAACCTCAAATTAATTATATCATTTATAAGAAAAATATACAATATTAAAATAATATTTTAATAAATATAGATTATTTTAATTATTTTTGATACAATAATATTGAGGTAAGAACATGGAAATAGTTATAGATATAGATAATATACCAAATATATTAAATTTAGATAAAAATATAATTTTCTTTGGTAAAAATAGTAATTATAAAAATAAAGTAATTAATAATATTGATGATTGTTTACTTGGTAAAAGTAAAAATATATTAATTAATGGAAATACTTATAATAGTAAAGATTTTAATATTATAAGTATTAATGAAGAAAATGACTTTACTAATGAATTTAAATTTACTAAAAGTAATACTTTAAAGCAATTAATTTATAATGATGTTATAAATAAAATAAATGAAGATAAAATAATTAAATATACTAATGAAATATTTGATATAATAGATGAAAAAGTTAATAATTTATTAGATAGAAAAATCAATAAAAAAAGTGATAATAATATATCCTTTCAAATAGAAATACCTGATGTTAATTCAATTATAGATAAATTTACTAATATTTATATTGATGATGTTTTACTTAATGATAGTAGCATATCTAAATCTATGAAAAGAAAATTATTATATCAATTATATTTTTTAGACATAAAAAAATTAGATGATAAACCAACTATAGTTATTATTAATAATTTTGATGTGTATTTAAACACCAATGAAATTATTAATTTATTAAATACAATTGATAATTTATCAAATGATAATTGTCATTTCATATTAAGTAGTTGTAATAATATATTTGAATATCTTAATATAGAAAAATATAATATATATAAAGTATCTGATAAAATAATTAATTTTAATATCATTGATGAAGCAATCAAAACATATTTACTAAGAAATGAATATAATAAAAATAATGTTAATATAACATTTAATGGTTTTTATATTAATAATGAATCATTAATTACAAATGAAGAAATATCTAAGATAAAAGATAATATTATCAATAAATACCCTACTCTAATTAGTAAAATATTAAATTCTGATAGTATTAAAGTTGTTTTAAATAAGCCAAAAAATATTACTTGTGAATATATTATTTGTGATAATAAAGAACTTCAAAATCTTTTTTTAGAAATATCTGATAAACTTATTGACTAAGAGACAAAAATACGATATAATTAAATTGTCCTGAAAGATTGGACATACATTACTAAAAGTTTACAGGTTTCTGTAATAAGGCATAATGCCTTAGGTTTGATCTAACCTTAAAGATCACAAAAACAGGTTTATACCTGTTTTTCTATTATTCAAATACTAATAAACTTTCTATAGATATATCTTCTTCTACTTTTTTTGTACCTGAAAACATTATTATATTATTATATTGATTTTCAGTAACTTGAAGTAATCTAATATTTCCTGTCTTTGGAGCATTTATTTTTAATCTATTAATATGTTTATTTAAGTCATCATTGTTCTTACATATTCTAGAATAAACAGAATACTGCATCATTATAAAACCATCATCTAATAAATATTTCCTAAATTTAGTAGCTATCTTTCTTTCTTTTTCTGTAATTACTGGTAAATCAAACATAACTATTACTCTCATAAATCTATTATTCATATATAATACTTGGTAAATCTAATTTAATTTCACCAGAAGAAAAAGATTTTATATAGCTTTTTATTAACAATCCTATACTATATTCTATAGTATATTTTTTATTTTGATGTAATACTTCTTTGTTTAATAAATTTATTAACTTCTTTCTAAATTCAAAAGACAATGGTAATACTATATCATCTTTATTATCATAAACGAATTTATCTACTACAGATCGATATGGTTCTAAAAAATCATATGCCAAATTAAAATTATTTATTTTAGAACTATGGTGTATTCCTAAATAAGTATTTAGTCCATATACAGCTAAATTTCTTATAATTGCACTCGCTATAATAGTATAACCATAATTTAAAGCTGCATTAACATTATCATCATAAAATCTTATAAAATCACTTCCAAATAGACTACGAAAATACATTTTAGCTGCTAACCCTTCTCTATTTTTACTATCACCATCTGTTATTTCATTTATATATTCAGTTAATTTAGAGATTGGAAACTCTTCTTTTGAAGTCATTTCCAATACTCTAATACTGTTTTCTATTTTTCTTTTAACTATTTGGTTCCAAAATTCATTTTTAATACTATCATCTATTTCTAATTGATGTGAAAACACATCTAATTGTTTAAAATGGTAATTATATGGATACATTATTGAAGTTGGTTCAAATTTTTCATCACATACTATTAATGATATAGCATTTTTTCCTAGTTCAGCGAGTAACCTAGTAGTAAGAATAGTAGATGAATCTTCAATTAATATATAACTTATATCTTCAAGTGGCACCTTAATACTACTTTCATCTTTATCAATTATTAATTGATTATCTTTAAAGTGTAACTTTTCACTCTTCTTAATTATTACTTGTCTATAGCCCACTTATCTCTCCTAGTACACTAATTGATAACTTTTTAATCTCTTTAATTGTAGATACTGTTATTTGATATTGTGCTCTCTGTTTACTAAAAATATTATTTTCATTTAAATCAGTTTTTATAATGTCGTATCCATCTCCTAATTTACTCTTTACTTCAAGCATTCCACTAGAACAACCAACTACATAAGCAACACTTTCTTTACCATCATTAGTAGTAATTTTAATCAAATCATTTTTATTTAGAGAAATATATAAATCATAATTATTTATTATATCAGTATAAGACATAATTTTACTATTCTTACCTTGACCATAATCTAATTTAATATTAAAATTATCATCTACTCTATTCTTTTCTTTTAGTGTATTAATTTTCTTTATTTCCAATATATCATAAGCAGCAAAGTATAACTTATCATCTTCTTTATCTTTTGATTTAAATACATCAATTCGATATATTCCACCTTTTTCTACATTACTTTTATTAATCATGTGACCAGTATTTTTATATTCACTATATAGTTTCAATTTTTTAATTTCTTTATGCTCTTTATCACTTTTAGATACAGGATACTTATTCCCATTAGCTTTAAGTACTTCTTCCCCTACTTCATAATCTCCAAACCATTCTACTAACGATTCATAAACATCTTTAGAACCACTAAGTCTGTCTGGAATATTATCTAAATCTTTTCTTTTAACTTTTTCAATAGGTGTTCTTAATGTTTTATATATCTTTTTGTCTTCATCTTTGCCTATCTCTTTTATTCCATAATATGTCTCTTCATGCATCTTACCTGATACTTTAGTTTTAGCAATAGAAGGTATTAATGTATGAACATTATCTATATCTTTTTGAGTGTAAGTGTTATATGATTTTAAATTCCATTTTAATGTATCTAAATCTTGTTCATATACTCTTAACTTTGCTTCTTTATCAAAATTTTCATATGGAAGTGGAAATTCTAACTTACTAATGTTATGTCTATTATAATATATATTATTTTCTGTTAATTGCTGTTTAATATATTCTCTTATATCAATGGTTTCTACAACGCCTGTTTCATCATTATAATATTGACCCTCAGAGTCTTCTATCTTTATATAAGGAATATTTTTAATTTGCAATTCTGTTAATCCATCTATATATCTACTAAATTTTTCATATAATGTTATTTTCTGTTGTAATGATGGTGTAATTGAAGCAATTACTAAGGCATCCATAGCATGATGTAAATGATTATCACGGTCTTTATTTATATCTTCTTTTATATTTTTAGGTAAAATATAATTCTTAGATAAATAACTATGTGTAAGTCTATTAAATCCCCATCTTGCCCTTAATTTAGCAGTAATAGCGCCTGGATACATATTAACTTTTTCTACATTTAAATATGCTTTAATTAATGAAGATAATTCCTTACTTATATATTTAGTATCATTAAGATTTTGACTTCTCATTTCTCTTTCAGTATCAAAATCCAATTTTTTTAATAAATAATTATCTTTCTTTTTCTGTGATATAGTTAAATTATTAATATATGTTTCATATTCATCCCATTTATCAGTTTTACCAAACCATTCATATGGTGTTCTATTTCCTTTTTCTTGATTTTCTTTAGTATATACTAATGTTTTATTTAAATAGTTATCATTATAAGTCCTAGAATATGGTAATATATGATCTATTTGTACAATATTATTTCCAAATAAATCTTCTATAGATATTTTTTTCATACTATAACCACAAAATTCATTTTGTTCTTTCCATAATTTATACTTTAACAAATCAGTACTTGATATCTTATCTGTACTAACAAACAATCCTAATTCTACCAATTGATTTTTAATTTTTTCATTTTCAGCTTGCTTTTCTACATTATTTTTTGCTATTTCATTTCTTTCTTGCCTTGACTTAGCAAGTTCCCTAGCAGTTTCTATATTAATTATTTTAGGCATTCCATATTTTTTAATAATTGAATTAATTACTTTTCTAGTTTGAGTAAGTGATCTAATAACTCTTTGATTTGTTATATTATCATCTACACATATAGGTACTAATAAATCTTTTTTCTCTTTATCACCATTTATATCAGAATGATTATATCCCAAAATATTCATAGCCTTATCGTATGTATTTCCCCCATACATTATTGGAATTAATTTTCTTATTAATTCAGTAGATAACATTAAATGATCTTTAAAATTAGGCAATAATTCTACAAAATGAATATCATTAAATATATTATCTATATTTTCCGATTCTTTTATTTTATTAAGTATATCTTCATTAACTTTATAATTAGTACAATATAAAGCAAGGTCATCTAATAAATACATATTATCTTTTACTTCATCCCAAATATCTTTACTATAAGCTTTTATTACACTATCTTTTAATATATGATACCCTTTTAATTCAATTAATGTTTTGCTAAGCAATTTATCATTGCATAATTTATTATATAGTTCTTTATCTTCGCTTGATAACTCATTAATGTTAATTTTAGTATCTTTCTTAATATTAAGTTTTTTCTTTAATTCTTCAATTAATTTAATATATTCTTTTTTAGATAAAGTTAAATCTTTAAAGTCAATATTATTTCCAATCATTTTTGTTAAATCTTTATATGATATACTCTTTTTCTCTTTAGCTTTTTCTATTATGTTTTTAATTTCCTTTTCTGATAGTTTTATATATTCACCATCATTTACTTTATATTTTAAATTAACTAATTTAGTTAATGCTACATATATTTCTGAAGAAAATGCTCTCTTTGGTGCCCTTGGATTACCATCAAAGTTACATTTACCAGTCATTCTCTCTATTAAATCTCCACCATATGGAGAATTTCCTCCTGGCCCTTTAGCATAACTTCTTCTAGAATTATATATTTCTAAATATTGATTTTTAAAATCATCAGTAATCAAACCAAATTTTATTTGACTATCTAATACTTTATTTATTTCTTCTAAATACATTTCATTTGTTACTGATATTTTATAATCATTTGGACTATTTTTAATTTTATTTTTAAATTTATCATCTTTTATATACATTTCTGATATAGTACGATAATTATTATCTTTCATTATCTTTTCATTTTCTTTAATAGCGGTTAATACTTTACCTGATTCTTTGTCTGATGCTTCTTCTCTATTTGACTTATATCCTCTTTTTTTAGCATAATGTACTAATATTATTGATAGCTCTTCATCAGTTAGTTTTCTATCTAAAGCTTCAACTTTTAATATATATGGATTGGTATTTTTCCCATTATAATAGTTGTTAATCATGTTGTTAAAAATTATGGATAATTCTTCATTCTTTTCAGAAACTATATTACTATTAATATTACCTTTTAAATATCCATTTTCATATAATAAATTTTTTACTCTATCTAATCTAAATTCTCTTCTTCTCGCAATTCTTCTTGCTCCCCTTTTTTCTCTTCTTTCCTTTGCTCTACTATCACCTGTCTTTTCAACTTCACCAGGAGTAAATATTCTACTTCCAACATCTATTATTTTATAAGGATTATTATTATCATCTAATTCTAACAACCCCCATCCTACCGAAGATATTCCAATATCTAATCCCAATATATAATCTTTTTTCATTTTACTACCTCTTTCTCACATAGTTATATGTATAATTAAATTGTACAAAATATTACCAATATTGTCAACTAAATACAACGTATATTTATTGATAAATTTATGTACATTCCAACTTTAATATTAACACATACTTGTAATTAACATTTTTTTATACTTATAAGTATACATTTAATGATGTAAAATGTTTTTAATTAACTAACTGTTAACAATAAATAATTAAATTATAATCATTAAGAACTATGTTATCTGAAAATAAAAATCACTCTAAATATATAACTTGGAATTATTATTTTAGTAATCTAAAAAATAATAACCAAAAATTAAAAAAAGAAAGTACTCAGTCAACTCTTTCATTAAAGACGAGGTTGATTTTGGAGTACCTGCTTACGAGAATAATGATACCACAAATATGTAATAATGTCAACCAGTACATGTTTTCACCAAAATATCTTTAATTAAAAATACTTATTTACTTTAACTTATAAATAAGTTATAATATAAAAGAAGAAAGAGAGTTGATATAAATGGATAAATTAATAAAAGAAGCTTTATTAAAGGAAGAAAAAAGACAAAATAATAACATAGAACTTATTGCTAGTGAGAACTATGTATCTAAAGATATATTAGAATTACAAGGTAGTATATTTACTAACAAATATGCTGAAGGATATCCAGGTAAAAGATATTATGGTGGATGTGAGAATGTTGATATAGTTGAAAATTTAGCTATTAAATATGTATGTAAGTTATTTGGATGTAAATATGCTAATGTACAACCTCATAGTGGTAGTTCAGCAAATATGGCTGTATATAGAGCATTACTTAATCATGGTGATACTGTTATGGGAATGAATTTATCTGATGGAGGTCATTTAACTCATGGTCATCCTCTTAATTTTAGTGGTACAGATTATAATATTGTTGATTATAAAGTAGATCCTGATACTGGTTATTTGGATTATGATAACATTAGAGAAATTGCTTTAAAAACAAAACCTAAAATGATAATAGCGGGGGCTAGTGCCTATTCTAGAAGTATTGATTTTAAAAAATTTAGAGAAATAGCAGACGAAGTTAATGCTTACTTATTTGTAGATATGGCCCATATTGCCGGTTTAGTCGCAGCCCATCTTCATATGAATCCCGTTGATTATGCTGATGTAGTTACTTCTACTACTCATAAAACTTTAAGAGGCCCTAGAGGAGGTATTATTCTTACTAATAATGAAGAGATTATAAAGAAAATAAATAAAACTATTTTCCCTGGTATTCAAGGTGGACCACTTATGCATGTAATTGCTGCTAAAGCACAATGTTTCTATGAAGCATTAGATCCATCATTTGTAACTTACCAAGAACAAGTACTTAAAAATATTAAGGCTTTATCTGATTATTTAATTAGTAAAGGTATGACTATTATATCTGGTGGTACTGATAATCATCTAATATTATTAGATGTATATAATTCACTTGGTATTACTGGTAAAGAAGCTGAAGAAATATTAGATTCAGTACATATAACAGTTAATAAAAATACTATACCTAATGAAACACTTAGTCCTATGAAAGCAAGTGGTATTCGTATAGGAAGTCCTGCAATGACTACAAGAGGATTAAAAGAAGAAGACTTTGTTACTATTGGAGATATTATATATAATGTATTAAATAACTACAATAATGATAGAGTTTTAGATAGAGAAAAGAAAAGAGTATCAAGTTTAACTAACAAATATAAGATGTATAATTAATAATGAAGATAGTTCATTATAGACTATCTTCGTTTTTATCATAAAGGAATGGTGATATTATGGAAGAATTATTATCAATTAAATTAAGACCTAAATCTTTAAAAGATATTATTGGTCAAGAACATTTAGTAGGAGAAAATAAAGTTATATATAATTTGGTTAAAAATAAGAAATTATTCTCAATGATTTTATATGGTCATCCTGGTATTGGTAAGACAAGTATAGCTACTGCAATAGCGGAAGAACTTGGTATGAGATATCGCAATCTTAATGCTGTTGTAAATAATAAGAAAGATTTTGATACAGTTATTGAAGAAGCAAAATTATATGATGGTTTAATTGTAATAGTGGATGAAATACATAGATTAAATAAAGATAAACAAGATATTCTCTTGCCCTATCTTGAATCCGGTATTATTACTTTAATTGGTATGACTACTTCTAATCCATATCATGCTATCAATCCAGCTATTCGAAGTCGTTGTCAATTATTTGAACTTAAAGATTTAACTAGTGATGATATTAAGAAAGGTATCGATAAAGCTATAGAATCTAATTATTTAGAAGGTTTAACTATTACTGATGAAGCAAAAAACTATTTAGCTAGTATATCAGGCACTGATTTAAGATATGCTTATAATACACTTGAAGTAGCCTACTACTCTACTGAAGATAAAAATATTACTTTAGATACTTTAACTAAAATAAGTAATAGAACTAATAGTTTATTTGATAAGAACGCTGATGGTTATTATAATGTAATTTCAGCTTTTCAAAAATCTATTCGTGGTAGTGATGTTAATGCTGCTCTTCATTATTTAGCTAGATTAATTGATGCTGAAGACTTAGACATTATTGTAAGAAGATTATCCGTTATTGTTTATGAAGATATTGGTCTTGCTAATCCAAGTATGGGACCAAGAGTAGATGCTGCAATTAATGCTGCCTTAAGACTAGGACTTCCAGAAGCTAGAATTGTATTATCAGAAATAGTAATAGAACTTGCTTTATCACCAAAAAGTAATAGTGCTGAAATGGCTATTGATAAAGCCCTTGAAGATATTCGTACTAAGAATATAGGAGATGTTCCTAATCATTTAAAGAATCCATCTAGTGAATATAAATATCCTCATAATTATAAAAATGATTATGTAAGACAACAATATTTACCTGATAATCTTCTAGGTAGTAAGTATTATATTCCTAAGGATAATAAAAATGAAAGAATATATAAAGAAATAATAAATAGATTAGATAATATATAAAAGAAGAATCAAATTAATGATTCTTCTTATCTTTTATTTTATAATATCATTTATTACATAATAAGCAGCATTTATACCAGCAGTCGCGGGTACCATCATCATTGAAGATACTAAATTCTTATCATTCTTCTTAGGTTCTTCACTAGAAAATACTACAGGTACTTTACCTCTTATTTTTTCATCTTTGACATATTTTCTAATACTTTTAGCTAGTGGATCATATGAAGTATCTTTGATATCACATATTTTTACTAGACTAGGATTTAACTTTTTACCCATACCACATACTGTAATTAATTTAATATTCTTTTCATGGCATTTCTTAATAAGTAATTTCTTTACTATAACAGTATCACAAGCATCTATTATATAGTCGTAGGAGATTTTAAATAATATATCAATATTATTTTCATCTATTTTAAGTGGTAAAGTATTTACTAAAACACTACTATTTATTTCATTAATTCTCTCTTTCCAAGCCTCTACTTTTAATTTACCTACATTACTTTCTTTAGCTATTATTTGTCTATTAATATTAGATATATCTATGTTATCATAATCTACTAATGTTATATTATGAATACCACTTCTAATAAGAGTTTCTATTGCATATCCACCTACTCCACCTACTCCAATTATAAGAATATGTTTACTCTCTATTTTATCTAAATTATCTTGACCTATTAAAGCTATTGTTCTATCAAACATTATTTTATATATTTATAGGTGGATACTTTATCTTTAAAATTATTACTTAATTTCTCTATATTATTCTTACTAATACCTTCTTTACTTACTATAAAAGCTTTATATTTATTTATATATAAGTAGTAGGTATTATTTCTTTCAATTACTTTATATAAATCTTTATAATTTATATATTCTTCTTTACCATTATCTATCATAAAATTATATTCTTTAAATAGATATTTTATCTTAGTATTTAGAATACTATCTTTTCTTTTTTCTAATCTTTTATAATTAGTATATGGTAACATATTAGTATTTAATTCTATGATACCAAATAAACTAAATATAAAGGTAATTATATCGATAGTAGTAGTATTATCTAAAAAGAAGAATCTAACTACTAATACTGCTATTAGTATATTCATAATTATTCTAACTGTCTTTACTTTATCAAAATAATATACTCTTAAAAATTCTTTTACTAAGTCATTAGTATATATAGTATTATTTTTTATTTCCACTTCTCATCACCATTATTAGTATATCACAAAATCAATATAAAAAAAAGCCCAGACGGACCGACTCTGTAAGATAAAACCCGCGGCGTAAGTCACAGGTGGGTCAGCACAATAGTCTAATTAGGATCCCTATCAATGATAGGTATTCAACACATAAACTATATTAGCTCCCCGTTTAATATCTTTAGTCGGTTTTATACTAAAGATGTCGTATCCTCTAGGTATCTTAATTATATCATAGTCTATATTATTAGTAAATAGCTTTATTTATATTTGACAATTATTTTACTTTATTCCTTCCGAGCCTGTAGTCTCTGAAGGTGTTATAGAGCCTAGTTATAGTCTCTATAACAAACAATATCATTATAATATATAAATATTTATTTTTGAAACTACAGGTTCAAAAATACCTTGGAAGACTATCTTTGATAGGCTGTAAAGGAAAAGAAAAAGAAAGATTAATTATTCTTTCTCTTTACTAAAATATATTTCTTATTATCTTTAATCGTAGACTTATCAATAATTAAACTCTCATATAAAGAAGAATTACTAGCTATCTCAAACTCTGCTAGTGCAAGAGAAGACTCAAGTATTTCATTAATACTCTTAGCACCTAATTTTCTATCATAAGCTATTCTAGCTATCATATTAATAACTTCTTCAGATATTTCTAAGTTAATATTCCTTTTACCTAAAAATTTCCTATTAGTATTAAGTGAACTTAAAGTAGAATTCTTAACAATATTAATATAATCATCTAGTGTTAAATTATTCATTTCTATTAGAATAGGAAATTTATTAGCAAGTTCAGGTATAATACCATAAGAATCAAGAGTATTATCTTCTAATGCAGTATTAAATCCCACTGTAGTATTTCTAAGATTCTCATTATTATTAAAATTACCAATACCAATTATAAGTAGTTTATCCATACTAAAACGATATTTCTCATTATCAATAGTATTAATAGTAAATACCCCTTCATCAATCAAATTAATAATAATTTCTTGTAAAGCCTTACTAGAAGTACTATGTCTTTCTTTACTATTTGTCGATATTTCTTCTAATTTATCAATAACCAAAATACCAGTCTTAGCCTTTTCAACATCAAATTCAGTCTTTTCTAATAAATTTAATAATATATTTTCAATATAACCTTCACTACCTAATCTTTTAGCATTAATAATAACACAAGGAATACCAAGTAATTCTTCAAGTAATTTAAAGATTGTAGTCTTACCAACACCTTCTGGACCATTAATTAACATATTATAATTAAAAGTCTTATCTTCATTATTATATTGCTTCCATATAGTAGATAATATTTGTTTTATTTGTTCATCTTGACCTATTATCTTACTAGTTAGTTCTTTATAAACATCACTAATATTCATTTCATTATTACCAATAATATTATCAATTTCTAATTCAGGATAATATTTGTTATAGAAGTTTATTAAGTCTCTATCTAGAAAGATATTACATTCATTATTCTTTTCTACTTGTAAGACTATTGGCACATTATCTTCACTTTCTGATAATATATATCTATGTTTTGCGTTATTGATAAAGGCTTTTGTTTTAATAGTAAAAAGTGAAGATCTAGGATAAAGATCAGTATATCTAAAGAGAGGAAGTCTACCTAAAAAGGCATACTCTTCTCCCTCAATCATATGATGATATTTCTTCCCTTTAGTAGTAGTAAATACTTCACTCTCTTGATTATAAGTACCAACTTCACAATATACTGGTATATAATTAATTACATCTTTCTTTTCCATTCTTCTATAAATTACAACTAAATCAAAATTATTATTCATATATCCCCCTTAATAAATATTAATCTCTAACCTTAATATGTGTTTCTCTAAGTTGTTTTTCAAATACTTCACCAGGACAACCCATCATAGCATCAGCACCATTAGCCCCTAGTGGGAAAGCAACCATTTCTCTGATATTTTCTTCATCTTTTAATAGCATTAGTATTCTATCAATACCAGGAGCCATTCCAGCATGAGGAGGTGCTCCATATTGAAATGCTGTATATAAACTTCTAAACTTAGTCTCCACATCTTCATCAGTATAACCAGCAAGTTCAAAGGCTCTCTTCATTATTCTAATATCATGATTTCTAACAGCCCCAGAAGCCATCTCATAACCATTACATACAAAGTCATATTGATATGCTACAACATTTTCAATATTATCTTCAGTAAGAGCTTCTAATCCACCTTGAGGCATACTAAATGGATTATGACCAAAATCCCAAGTATTCTCTTCTTCATTATATTCATACATAGGAAAATCATTAATAATACAGAATTCAAATTTATTCTTATCAAGTAAATCAAGTTCATTGCCTAATTTAATTCTAAGAAGACCCGCTAATTTATTTATTTTATTCTTAGAGTCTGCTAGTACAAATAAAGTACTTCCAGCCTCTAGATTACATTTATCTACTAATTCTTTTCTTATTTCATCAGTTAAGAACTTATCTAATGATGATTTAAAAGTCATATCTTCATTTACTTTAATATATGCAAGCGCAGGAGCTCCAACGCTCTTCATATATTCTTCCATAGACTTATACCAAGAGTTTGATTTATCAATATTCTTAACAGTAATACCTCTAATTAAAGATGTTTTAAATGGTTCAAATGAACTCTTACTTAATATATCAGTTAAATCTTCAATCACTAATGGATTTCTTAAATCTGGTTTATCTGAACCATACTTAAGCATAGCCTCTTTAAATGGTATTCTTCTAAATGGTCTCTCTGATACCTCTTTATCACTAAAGTGAGTAAATATGTCGTAAAAGATTCTCTCTCCTACTGCATAAACATCTTCATCAGTAGCAAATGACATTTCTAAGTCTAATTGATAGAAATCACCATATAATCTATCACTTCTAGGATCTTCATCTCTAAAACATGGAGCTATTTGGAAATATCTATTAAATCCTGAACACATAAGTAATTGTTTAAATATTTGAGGTGCTTGAGGTAGAGCATAAAATTTTCCCTTATACTTTCTTGATGGTACAATAAAGTCTCTAGCTCCTTCTGGAGATGATGCAGTTAAAATTGGTGTTTGAATCTCTGTAAAGTTCATCTCTTTCATTATTTTTCTCATATAATCTAATACTTCTGTTCTAAATAGTATTCTATCATGTACTTTAGGATTTCTTAAGTCTAGATATCTATATTTTAATCTAGTATCTTCAAAAGCTTCAGTACTTCTATTAATTTCAAATGGTAATACACTTTTGGCTTCTCCTAGTACTTCAAAAGAAGATACTAGTACTTCTACTTCTCCTGTTTTCATATTAGGATTAGTCATACCTTCAGCTCTATGTCTTACTACTCCAGTTACAGTCATAGTACTCTCTCTAGTTATATCTTTAAAACTATCAATATCTTCACTTATTAACTGAATTACTCCTGTTTCATCTCTTAATGTCATAAATACTAGACTACCTAGATTTCTTTTTTGTTCTAACCAGCCTGCTACTTTTATTTCTTCACCGATATTTTTAGTGGATACTTCACCACAATAAATTGTTCTATATTTATTTTTCATATACATCTTCCTTTCATATAATATAAAAACACATCAATTACATAAGGACGAATACTATTATCCGCGGTGCCACCTTATTTCACTAATGTGCTCTTTATTAGTTTTTATCGGAACTACCCGTTTTCTACTTATTTATATCTACTATCTGTCACTAATAGTAATAGAAAATCTATACTTATTATATAATTATTATTTATTCTTGTCAATTATTTTTTAATATTTTATTCACTTTAAGTCTAAGTCTTAAAGTGTTGTTATTAGCCTTAAGTCTAATAACAATATATCAGCCATATTTATTATATATAAGTATAGACTATATACTTTAATATGTTTAGTAGGTATCTTTTTTAATACGCTTATATTTATTTCATGTAATAAATATAATAAGGGTAAGTTGACTATTATTAATTTTATTATAAAAATTTTATTATAAAAATATTGATTTTTTTTCTAAATTGTGGTATTATCTTTAGTAGAAACAGGTCTTACTGAAGCAGTGCCCATAGTCTTTGAACTAATGGAACTGTTGGGAGACTTGTTTTTTTCATAGTCTAAAGGTACTAACCTTTGAATTCTATAATGATTTTCACCATCATTTCTTGATACAACATCAAACTCTAACAAGAATTTTTTCTTTCCTATAATTATATTTTCTACATAATAATGCCAACTATTATAATTTTGACGTGCTTTTTGTTCCATGCTTTCTGAAACTAATTTTCCATATTTTATAACATCGCCCAATTTACTAAATACTTTTAAATGTTCTATTAAATATTCTTTCTGTCTTTTATCTCCTAATATCTTTTTTATACTTTCTTTTATATCTTCATTATTTATCATTATATTATTGTCATCATTTTGAAATGTATTGCTTTTGTGATTATTCCTAAAAATTTCTATTGATATTTTTTTTAATTGAGTTAATGTTAATTTTAATAATTCTTTTTCGTCAATTTCAACTATATTATTATTAATAGTAATCTTATTATTAAATCTTTTTTGTGCCTTTGACTTGTTCAATTCAGTTATTAAAAGTTCCTTAGTGTTTTTGTATCTATTTAAAAACTTTTTATCAACTTTCATGTTATCTTTTTCTTTTGCATCCTTTACCACTATGTTCATAAAAATAGCCTCCTTTAATTTTTATAGTCACTTATTAACACATAAAATTTAAATTAAAGTTTTAAATTTTAACTTTGTCTTTCTTATTTTCTTAATTGCCTATTATAGCTTAAAATATAACACTTGTCAAATATCTTTCAAAATATAACATACATTTGTTTTCTAATTTAGCAATTATTAAAAGCATCTATTCTTTAGATGCTTTTACATTAATTAAATAATATTTTTTCACTTTTATACATTTTATTTATAAATAGTAGAAGTACTATTATATATATTATTGAAGATATTATAGTTATTAGTATATTATTAATATTAATAGAACTAGTTAAGATATTATTTATAACAATAGTATGATTAATAATAGGAATAAATGATAATACTCCTGATATATTAATATTTAACATTTCTAAAAACATAGGTATACAAGTAACTAAACTAATAGGCGTAAGAGCACTTTGAGCTTCTTTAAATGATTTAGTAAAACTTGCTATTGTTATACATAATCCTGATATAAATAATGTATAGAATAATAATATTAATATTGTTAATAATATTGTAATAGTATTTATATTAAATATTACATTATCATAAATACTAAAGCTATTCTTTACATAATATAATGATACTATTGATAGAAGGACTCCTATTAAAAGAGTTACTATTCCTGATATAGATATAGCTAAGTATTTACCAAATATTAATTCTTTTCTACTAATAGGAAATGTTAATATTGTCTCTAATGTACCTCTTTCTTTTTCACCCGCAGTTGTATCAGTAGAAGTATAAATACAACTAAGAGTTATAGCCATTATAGTAAAGGTAATAGCCATAAGTATTATTTGATTACCAAAAATACTCTCTCCTTTTATCTCAGTAACATTATAATTTAAATTATTATATACTTTACTTAAGTCAATATTATTATTTACCAAATAACTTTGTCCCAAATAATTATTATAGTTGTCTAGATAATTAGTAATTAAACTAGTAACTATACTACCATCTTCACTTTGAATATTAGCATAAATATTATAACTATTATTATCTTTAACTATATACGCCAATATTTTATTACTATTATAAGCTTCTTTTAGTTCTTTAGAACTGCTATATACTGCATATTTTACTTCATCACTTAGCAATTCTCTCTCAGTACTAGAAAGTTCATAATTAACTCCTATCTGGTATGTTTTATCATCTTTATTTACAGTTAATTCTTCATATATATAAGACATTAATATAACAAAGATAGGAATAAATAAAGGAGTAATAGCCATCATAAGTAAAGATTTTTTATCTCTTATTATAAGTTTTAATTCTTTCTTTAAAGTAATTAATATATTATTCATAATTATCACCTCCAGTTAAAGCAAAGAAAGCCTCTCTTAAATTACTAGTATTAGTCTTTTCCTTTATTTCTTCTGGAGTACCAATAGTAATTATCTTACCATTATTCATAAGTACTACTCTATCACATATACTTTCTGCTTCTTCCATATAATGAGTAGAATATAATATACATTTACCTTTATCTTTCTCTTCTTTAATAGTATCTAAAATAACTTTACTAGATATAATATCAAGACCACTAGTAGGTTCATCTAAGATATAATATTTAGGATCATGCATCAAGCATCTAGCAATACTAACTCTTTGCGTTTGACCAGTAGATAAAGTACCTATTCTTTGATATAAAAAAGATTCCATATCAAAAGTCTTATTTAAATATTTAATTCTATCTTTAATCTCTTTTTTACTCATATGATAATAATTACCACACATAGTAAGTAATTCATAAGCACTTAAATCTTTATATAACTTAGTATTACCTGTTAAAAAAGCAATTCTTTTCTTTATTTCTATTTCATTATCATGATAATTTAAATTATCAATAGTAATACTACCTCCACTAGGAGTCATAATACCAGCAATCATTCTAAGTAAAGTCGTTTTACCTGCACCATTAGGTCCTAATATTCCAAGTACTTCATTATCTTTAGCTTCAAAAGAAATATCTTTATCAGCATAGAATTCTTCTTTCTTTTTATTCTTACTTTGTTTAATAAATTTCTTATTAATTTTTTCTACTTTTATCATTACATACCCTCCTAGTTAATTATACCTTATTTTATTATAGAAGTATAGAAAAAAAGTAGATTTCTCTACTTTATTAATTTCTTATTATCAGTTTCACTTAATATTCTCATATCTTCTTTAAATAATCTTAAAAAGGCTTTCATAATACTAGTTATTTGTTTATCTAATATATCAACTAAACCATCTGATTTATAATTATTCTTATTTAATGATTTAACCTTACCAATTGTAGTATATATATGCTTACTAGACATATCTACATAAGAATATGTACTCATAGTATCTCTATCTTTTAAAGATAATACTCTTTCATTACTTAATCTTAATGTATAAAAAGATATGATATTTTCAATTAAAGATTTCTTTCCTTCTTCACTAATTATATTAGCATTCATTATATAAGTTAAATATAAAGCTATCTCAAACTCTTCATATAATAGTTCTTTATTTTGTTTTCTTTCATTATATATTTTTTCAATACTATGATAAGTCTTAAAGGCTTTTACTCCTGAAGTATATTTTAATAACTTCTTTAAATACATTATAGTTTCTTTAGGTATATCTTTAATATCTAATTTATCATTATTTATAATACTAGGATCTATATCCACAAATAAACTCTTTATTAGTTCTACATTATTTTCCATTATATTCCCCTCTCTCATGTCAAATATAATATCATAAAAGTAAAATAAATGCAAATAAAAGTTGACAAGGAAATAAACTTATGGTAAGATTAATACAGAAATCAGCGGCCCTAGGTGACTTTTCACTACGGCTGCTGATTTTTAATATTTATTTTTCTTGATAACTATGCTATAATATATAACTACAAGGAGAGATATTATGAAAATTAGAGAATTAAAAGAAAATGAATCATTAGAAGTAATAGAAGTAACAATGAAACCTAATAACACTGATATATTTGATAGCGTATTATCAGATTCCGATACAGGTGAATACTCTAGGATAAAAATGAGAATTCTTACTGATGGTGAAATAGAAAGACAAACTGAGGAAATTTCTCAAGATATAAATGAATTTTATATAGGAGAAAATAAATATCAATTTGATGTAAATACTTTAAAAACAAAAAAATTATACTTTAAAAATTATAGTTATATTATTACTTATCTAGTATCTACAGAATATAGACTATTTGGAACTATACCTAGGAAATTTGATATAGTTAATGATATATCGATATATCTTAAAAATGAAAAAGATAAAAATGCATTAATATGTGCAAAACAAATGATTAAAGACTTTGTTATTAGTAACAATAACCTTGACAATTTTCATCTATTTGCAATGGCATTATCACAGACTGATGGAACTGCAAGACTTGACATTAATAAGATTTCTAAAAATATATATACTTTAAAAAAACTAAATAAATAACACATAAGTTTAGAGACAATAAGGCTCTAAACTTTTTTCTAATGACCTTAGGCATTAGAAAACCTAGAGTGACTATAGGCACGAAAGGAAAAAGAAAAAAGTAGATTAATCTACTTTTCTAATAATATAGTTACAGGCCCATCATTAATTAAAGATACTTTCATATCAGCACCAAAAATACCAGTACCAACTTCAATACCCTTATCTCTTAATTTATTATTAAATTCATCATATAATAAAGTAGCCTTATCTCCTCCTAGAGCCTTAATATATGATGGTCTTCTCCCTTTAGAAGCATCACCATATAAAGTAAACTGACTAATAGATAAAATATTCCCATTAATATCTAATAAACTCCTATTCATAACATCATTTTCATCTTCAAATATTCTTAAGTTAATAACCTTATCAACCATCCAGTCTATCTCTTTAGAAGTATCTCCTTCAGTAAATCCTACTAGTAACATTAAACCTTTATCAGATTTACCTACTATTTTACCATCTACTTCAACACTAGAATTAATAACTCTTTGTACTACTACGCGCATTATTTAACCTCTCTTTCAACTTTCTGAACAAAACTTAAATTTAATAAATCATTCATAAATTTTTCTAATCTTTCTTTATTTTCTACTAATACAGTCATTCTATATACCTTATATTCACTCTTATTAATCGTAGATATACTATCTATAATCATATTATTTGATGATGCTTTAGTAATTATATCTAATAAATTATCATAAGTATTAGTATATACTAAGATATCTGATGGATATTTCTTATCCTTTTGAATATTCCATTTAACATTAATTAATCTCTCATCAGTATCAGTAATATTATGACAATTACTTCTATGAACAGTAATACCAGATCCTCTAGTAATATAACCAATAATATTATCTCCTGGTATAGGTTTACAACAACTACTTAGACTAGTCTTAATCTCATCAATACCCTCTACTAAAACATCATTATTATTACTATTCTCTTTATAGTAGGTAGTTTCATTTATTTTAGCAGCAATATCTTTCTCTTTCTTCTCAGTATTATTATTAATAATAATCTTAATAACAGAATTAGGAGTATTCTTACCAGAAGCAATATTTACATATAAATCATCAATATCTTTTAATTTTAATTCATTTAATATAATATCAATATTCTTATTAGATAAAAATTCATTAATACTTAAATTTTCTTTTCTAAGTTCTTTCTCTAATAAATCAGTTCCCTTTTCAATATTTTCATCTTTCTCTAACTTACTATAATAACTCTTTATCTTATTCTTAGCTCCACTAGTTACAACAAAATTTAACCAATCCTTACTAGGTTTAGAAGCCTTATTAGTATTTACTTTAATAATATCTCCTGTTACTAGTTTATAGTCTAGTGGTACAATGTTATCATTTACAATGGCTCCTACTATACGATCTCCTACTTCACTATGTACCTTATAAGCAAAATCTACTGGTGTTGATTGTGCTGGTAACTCAATAACATCACCTTTAGGAGTATATACATATATAACATCACTAGTTAGTATATCTTTTTTAACCGAAGTAATAAATTCTTCCGGAGTATTAGCATCTTCATTTAACTCAATAATATTTCTAAATATCTGAAGTTTCTGTTCCATGGCATCTTTAGCGGACTTAGCCCCATCTTTATGTTCCTTATATGACCAATGTGAAGCAATACCATATTCCGCTATCTTATCCATTTCATAAGTTCTAATTTGAATCTCAAATAAATTACCATCAATACCAAAGACAGTAGTATGTAACGATTGATATAAGTTAGTTTTAGGCATAGCAATATAATCCTTAAATCTCTTAGGTACAGGTTTATACTTAGAATGAATTAACCCTAAAGCTAAGTAACAATCTTGTTCAGTATCCACAAATACCCTTAAAGCTAATATATCATATATATCATCAAATCTTTTACCCTTAGCCATCTTATTATAAATACTATAGATACTCTTACTTCTACCCTTAATTTCATGAGGAATATTATGTTCATTTAATAATTCTGATACCTCATCAATCATCTTACTAACAGCTTCATCTCTCTCCGTTTTCTTCTGATTAAGTTTTTCAACAATATCAAAGTAAGCATCAGGCTTTAAGTATCTAAGTGATAAATCTTCAAGTTCACTTTTAATCTTATAAATACCAAGTCTATGAGCAACAGGAGTTAATATCTCTAATGTTTCTTTAGCCTTTTTCTTTTGTTTCTCTACAGATAACACACTAATAGTACGCATATTATGTAAACGATCCGCTAATTTAATTATAATTACTCTAGGATCTTCAGATAAACCAACTAGTATCTTTCTTTGATTAGCAGCACTAGCTTCAGTCTCGGTATTAAAGTTTAATTTATTAATCTTTGTTACCCCATCTACTAATAAAGCAACTTCTGATCCAAATAATTCTTCTATTTCTTCTTTAGTAGCATCAGAGTCTTCAATAGTATCATGAAGAAGCGCAGCAGCCATACATGGAGCATCCGCAGATATCTCAGTTAATATTAAAGCAACATTAAGTGGATGTAATATATAGTCATCACCAGATATTCTCTTTTGACCAAAATGTTTCTTTTCAGCATAATCATAAGCCCTTCTAATTAAATCAATATCTTTTTCATTATCATTATATTTTTTAAATTTATCAATTAAATCATCAATTGAAATCTTAATTGTTTTTGTACTCATATTCATCACCAATCCTTATAAGGAAAGCTTACAAGAATCACTTGTAAGCTATTTTTAACAATTAATTCCTTTTATTTGCATTTCTTCTTTCTCTATTTTTTTCTTTACTTCTTTTTTAGGCTTAGATAATCTTCTGCCTTCTAACATTAACCATAAACTATTAGATATATAGATAGATGAGAAGACACCTGCAATAAATCCTACTAGTAAAGCAATATTAAAGTTTAATATTTCATGAGAACCTAATACTATTAAACAAATAATAGGTACTATAGTAGTAGCAGTAGTCATAAGAGATCTAAAGAATGTTAATCTAACCGAATCATTTACTAATTCAGGTAAATCATCTTTATTCTTAATCTTTCTTTCATTATAATTTCTTCTTATCATATCAAATGTTACAATAGTATCATTAATAGAATATCCAATAATAGTTAGAATAGCGGCTATAAAAACAGAATCAATTTGAAGTTTAAATACACCAAAGAATATAATAGTAATTAAAGCATCATGCATTAAAGCAACAATACCACTAATAGCATAATTAAATCTAAATCTAAAACTTACATAGATAATTATACCAATTAATGATATAATTACTGCCATAATAGCATTCTTAATCAATTGTTTCTTAACCATATCAGATACAACATATATATTTGAAGTAGTATGATATTCTTCTTCTAATTTATTTGATAAAGCTTCTATTTCTTCTTTAGTTAACTTCTCATTAATAACAATATTAGTAGAATCTTTAGTTCTATCAATCTTATTAATAGTATAATCACCTAAACTAATATCATCAGTAGTATTTATAGTAATACTAGTACCACCAGTAAAATCTACAGCAAAGTTAAAATGTGTTACAAGTGAGTATGTAATTCCTCCTACTAGAACCAGTAATACTATCGGTAATACTATCTTTCTTGACTTAACAAAATCTAATTTCTTAAATGGAATTCTAACTTCTTTAGCAGGAATAATCTTTTTCTTAGAAAGACCAATAAATAAATTTACTTTATTATCAAATACTCCACTACCCGCAAATAAAGCTACCACTGCTTTAGATATAAATACCAATACTATTATCGTAAGTAAAATATTAATAATTAACATCGTAGCAAAGCCCTTAACACTAGATTGTCCTAAGATAAATAGAATTACTGCTACTATCATCGTAGTAATATTAGCATCTAGTATACTCGATAAAGATTCTTTATTACCAATAGTTACAGCTTCTTTAAGTGGTTTACCTATCTTTAACTGATCTTTTATTCTTTCAAAACTAATTACTGAAGCATCTACTGCCATACCAATACCAAGTAACATCGCAGCAATACCAGGTAAAGTTAATGTTCCTTCAATTAAATAGAATACTAAGAATGATAACATAGTATATACTACTAAGGCAGTACCTGCTATAAAACCACTAAAATGATACATTAAAATCATTATTAATAATACTAAAATAATGCCAATAATACCCGCTACTAAAGTCTTATTAAGAGCAGCTTCTCCATATGTAGCTTCTACCGTACGAGAAGATATCTCATTTAATTTAGTAGGAAGTGAACCAGAATTTATAAGTTCTACTAATGATGTAGCTTCTTCAGTAGTAAAGTTACCTTGAATAATAACATCACTAGCAAAAGCCCTATCTACCCTAGCAGCGGATAAACATCTTGATGTTGATAACGATCCACATTTATCTTTTTCTTTACTAAATGAATCATTATTCTCATCATAATCAAGCCAAATAACAATAACATTATTATTCATATCTTTTACTTTATTAGTTACATTATAAAATTTATCCGTATCTTTAATAGATAATGATACCGCAGGATGACCATACTGATCCGTAGTTACTTTAGCTTCTCCTCCTAATACATCTGAAGTCATAAGTAAATTATCATTATAATCTCTAAAAGATAATACCGCAGTCGAAGATATTACTTCTCTTGCTTCTTCTTTATTTTTAATACCCGCTAATGCTATTCTAATCTTATTATTATCTTCAATAGCTATCTCAGGTTCGTTTACACCTAAAATATCAACTCTCTTTAAAATAGCTTTATAAGTATTATAAACCATATCAGAAGTAAGCTTATTACCATCTAATGGTTCTATTTCATATAATACTTCAAACCCTCCTTGTAAATCTAAACCATAATTAATATTTTTAAATATAGGAATACTTAAATAAGCACTACCTATTAATACTATTAATGTGATAAAAGTACCTAGTATTACTCTTAATTTATTATTTTTAGTCTTTTCTTGTTTTTTCTTTTTCATATTGCATCCTTCTTTCTAACTTATCATATCTCTCTCAGTATTTTTTATTCTTTCTTTTAGAAAAGAATCTACTTTTTCAATATCAACATCAATAATATCATTAACCATCTCTGATATTGATAAATTCTTAGTCTTAATCCATTTATTTAACTTAAGATAATTCCATATATCAATCATTTTAATATAACTATAATTATCTTTAATTAGTCTAAGTTTAACATTAAAAGCACCCCTTAAACTATTAAATAACTCCTCTTCACTCTTGTACTCCATCACATCACCATTAATATTGTACCATATAATTACTAAAAGTAAAAGAAAAAACGACCAATTTATGGTTGTTTTTCTGTCTCTACTTCTCTTTTTTCAAATAATAATTCTATATCAATATCTAAAGCTCTAGCTATATTACTTACTGTATCAAGAGAAAAATTCTTCCTACTATTAGGAGCTTCTATTCTTCTAATAAATTCATGGGAATACTCTGTTTTCTCAGCAAGTTGTGCTTGTGTCATATTTCTGCTTTTACGATAATACTTAATATTTTTGGCAACAACCATATAAATAGTATCGCGTTCTGCTCCTTTTCTCCTCATAAGATATCACCTGTAATCTTATTGTCTCACAAAAAGAAAAATTTTTATGTAAACCATTTGGTTACATTTTTAATAAAAAATGCTTATTTAAACCACATTTTGATAAACATCTTTTATTTTCTTTAAAGTTTTCCTCTCGCTACGTGACACTTCTACTTGATTCATTCCTAAAATATCCGCTACTTCACTTTGTGTTTTATCTTCAAAATACCTTAAATATATAAGTTCCTTATAAGGGCTTTCTAATTTACTTATTTCATCATTTAATAACATATAATCAATGTTATAGAAGTCTCTATTATCCCTAATAGTATCTAATAAAGATAAATCTTTACCATCATTAGATATTATTTTTTCCAAACTATCAACTTTATTCATAGCCTTAATAACATTATCTATAATAAGTGGATTAACTTCTAAAAACATCGCTAGTTCATTAACCGAAGGTTCCTTCATTAATTTCTGACTAAGTATATTACTCGCAGTACATATTTTTTTATAAAGACTTATATATTCATTAGAAACTTTAATACTTTTAATATTATTTATATAATTATACATCTCTCCATAAATATATTTAAAAGCATATGTAGAAAACTTAGTATTATGATCATTCTTATAATTATTATAAGCCTTAATAACTCCTATTACACCAACTTGATATAAATCATCTTTATCATAACCCTTAAAATATTTATTCATAATCATATAAATAAGACCACTATTTACTTTAATAATCTCCTCATACTTATTCATTAAATCATCCTCTCAAACAATTCAAAAGCATCATACTCTCTATTTATTTTAGGGATATCTCTAAGTAATTTTCTAGACACATTAAACTTATCACAAATAATAAATTTATTATTATTATTTTCATATAGCCTATATATTTTATTTAGATATTTGATACTATAACTGTCTATTGAATACATATCATCAATATTAAGTACAACATATTTAAAATCTTTATCAATAATTCCTTTAATAGTATCCTTGTTTAAATCACCTTTCAAACGAATAAATAAAATTCCTTTTCTAAACTCCATATTAGTTTTAAGCAATTTCTTCACCTTCCTTTTATAATTTACCACATTTATTTATCATTGAATACCCATTCGACAATACTAGTTATTTTTAGATACTAAGTCACAATAAAAAGACTAAATACTTAGTCTTTTTACTATAATATTCTCTTAATTATTTAATATTTATTACCTCCTTCATATATAAATACACTTTTTATTTTGTTTTTTGCCTAAATAATGAAAAAAAAAGACTAAAATTTAGTCTTATATTCGTTTAATATTCTTTTTAATACTTTGCCTTCTTTTAATTCTTGATAGTTAATACCTACTTTATTAAAGGCTTCAAGAGTAGGATTAGTTGGATATATTAGAAAGCTTCTTTTGAATTCTTTGATAAAATTTTCTTTATCTTGTTTATAATTTTCATATAAATAAATAGCCATAAATTGTCCTATAGGATAAATAAAAGAATACTTAGAATCAAGCCCTTTAGTATAATAATACATATCATAAAAATTACTTCTTGTCATAATATTATCAGCATATTTCTTAATTCTTTCTTCTTCTATATAAACACAATCATCATTATCTTCAATCTTATCTTTCATACAAATAACATTCATATAAAAATTATTAATAAATAATTCAATATAATAATCATTTAAAGATACATCTATACTATGATTAAGTATTTTATTATCTTTTATATATCTTAAAAAAGCATATTCAAAGAAAGATGAAGATACTTCATAATAAGGCGTCATTATTGAAGCATTACGATATACTTTTTTATTTTGTGAATATAAATGTTCTAATTCAAATAAATGACCACATTCATGTACTAAACTTCTTGCAAACTCTAAGTTATAACCATCTTCATTATTAATTACAATAACACTATCATCGATAGCTTCAAATGGATTAATATAACCACCCGCTCCATATATATTAGTTTCAATTATTTTAGAATTAACACTCTTATTTATAATTTTATCAGCAGTCCCCCTATCAATATCATTTAAGAAACTAAGTACAATTTCCATCATTTGTTTTTTATTCATTTTAGGTAAACTTTTATGATATTCATGATAAAAAGGATACTTCTCACTAATAAAACTTTCTATTACAGCCTTTGAAATATTAAAAAAACATTTCTTATCCCTATTAATAATATCAAAATATTGTTTATTATCTGGTAATAACTCTTCATCAACAAACCATAAATGTTTATTTTCTATACCAAATTCTTCTTCACATAATACTTCAAAAGCAAATAATTCATATAATATTCTTCTTCTTTTAGATTTAGTACCCGCTCTTAAATATTCCTCATTTAATTTATTACCAATATCCTTTATAGTATCTATTATTTTATCTTCCATAATCTTTCCCCATATCAATTATAGTATAACACATAAAAGTATTAATTAAAACAAAATATACTTCTTGTTAACAAAAACAAGACTAAGCTTTAGTCTTATTTGTATTTTTTTTTGATTCAATTGCTACTCTTTGAACTAATCCCATAGCAATCATTAAACATATAGTATAACTTCCACCATATGATAAGAATGGTAATGGTACTCCAGTTAAAGGTATCATACCCATTACACCAAATAAATTTACAATAATATGTGTAAGTAAATAAGCAAATACTCCGTAGCAGATTAAACTTCCTCTTAAATTACTAGCTCTTCTAGATATCTGAATAATTCTAAATAATACAAAAGCATAAGCACATAATATAACAATACCTACAATTAAGCCCCACTCTTCTACTACAATAGGAAAAATAAAGTCAGTATAAGATTCAGGTAAGTATAAATATTTCTGTGTAGAAGCTCCTAGTCCCTGTCCTTTTAAACCACCATTCTTAAAAGCAATAAAACCATTACATAACTGATATCCCGTTTTATCTTGATATCTTTCACATGGATCTAAAAAGTTTAAACGATCCAATTGATAACTTTGAAGCATCTTACCTCCAGTAGTAATAAACACTAAAACCACTACTAAGATACCTCCTAAAAATATTTTATTAAAAATACTCCGATTCTTTTTACTAATTGGTACTCCATAAAACATCATTAATGTTATTAATCCAATAATAACAGAAGTTCCCATATCCGGCTGAATAATTACTAAACCAATTATTATAAAAGCAACAATAATAGGTTTAATAATATTCCACTGATTATCTAATCTATCTTTATTCTTTTCATAATAACTACTTAAATATATAATTAAAGCTACTTTAGCAAACTCTGATGGCTGTATAGTAATTGGACCTATCTTATACCAAGAAACAGCATTCTTAGCATTATGTCCAAGAAATGGTAATCCAATTAAAGCTAGTATTATTACACCTATAATAAAGATATCTAACTTTTTATAGTTTTTAGTAGGAAATATTATTATAAAACAAAATAATATAAAACCTATTACTAAGAATATAGCATGTCTTAAAAAATAGTGATATGGACTATAATTATAACGCATATATGATTCCATTGAAGAAGCACTTAATATCATTATTAAACCAAATATAAAAAAGATAAAAGTAACTACTAATAATGGTTTATCTAATTTTGATAATAACTTCTTCATATTCTCACCTATTATTATAATAGCATACTTTTATTCTTTTGAAAACCATATTTTTATTATTTGACATTTCTTTATCTATTATATGAAAAGCTTAACATCTTTTCATATTGTTTATAGCCCTAGTCTATAAACAAACAATAATAAGATATCATATTCGGGGTGAATACCTAAAATACCTATATTTATTTATTACTCAGTATTCCAATTCACAAAACCTTATTTTTGAAACTACAGGTTCAAAAATACCACGGAAGACTAAAGGCTGAAGTGGAAATAAAAAAGAAATATTTATTTATTAATATAAATATCTCTAATAGTATTTATAGGTATATATTCATTATCCATAGTAATTAAATTATTCTTATTCTTACCAATAATTCTCTTAATAACTTTATTATTATCAGTTACAATTACAACATCTATCTTATAAATATAATTAGGAGAATTAAAAATATTAACAATCTTCTGTTCTACAGTTAAATTATTTTTATTATTAATAAAACTATTAGTATGTATAATATTACTATCTAAAGTAGAAAATACCCTTTCATTATTATTTAAATCTTTATCAATCTTATTATGATACATTCTAGGTAGTTCACTCAATTTATATCACCTCTATTAGATTATATGAAAATATCTTTATTTATATTTATTATTTTTAATATTTGTGGTATTATAATTAAGAGAGTGATAAAAATGCAAAAAGAATCAAAATTTAAAGTAGAAAAAAACATACTAATACCACTTATATTATTTATGATAATTAGTGTTATAACAATATATTGTACCAAAAGTTTACTTCCAAGTGATTTACAAAATCTATATTTAAAACAAATACTATGGTATACAATAGGCTTTATAATAGCCTTTGTAATGATGCTATTCGGTAATAAATTCTTATATAATAATGCTTATATATTATATATTATAGGAGTCCTCCTCTTAATACTAGTATTATTTATAGGAACTCCTATTAACAATGCAAAATGTTGGTTTATTATACCATATATCGGTAGTTTCCAACCATCAGAATTTATGAAAATATTCTTAATAATAACATTATCAAGAATGATAGGTGACTTTAATGCCGAAAGAAGAAGTAATGATATGATGGAAGAATTTAAATTTCTAATTAAAGTCTTAATAGTAGTAGGAATACCTTCAGTACTTACCTTTATAGAACCAGATACAGGAGCAGTACTCATATATTTTATCATAACAATAGTAATGTTATTTACCGCAGGCTTTAAAAGTAGATGGTTTATAGCTACCATTTCAATAATACTAGTATTAGGTAGTATCTTCCTAGGAATATATTTCCTAAATGATGATTTATTTATTAAAATATTTGGTACAAGTTTCTTCTACCGAATGGATAGAATATTAAATTGGTCTAATTCTAGCGGACTACAACTTACCAATAGTCTTACCGCTATTGGATCTGCTGGTAGTCTAGGACATGGTTTTAATCATACTCCTATTTATTTTCCAGAAATGCAAACAGATTTTATCTTTGCCGTATTTGCCTCTAACTTTGGCTTTATTGGAGTATTATGTTTAATATCATTACTTATATATTTTGATATTAATATTATCTCACTAGCCGAAAAAACTAATGATGCATGTGATAAATTTACAGTCGGAGGCATAATTGCAGTCCTTCTCTTCCAACAAATACAAAATATCAGTATGACAATTGGTCTTTTGCCAATTATGGGTATAACTTTACCATTTATATCCTATGGAGGATCTTCACTTCTATCATATATGATATTAATAGGAATGTTATTTAATATATCAAATGAAAAACTTAGATTTAAAAATTAATACCAAGATAATAAAATTCTTGGTATTTTTATTTCAACACATCAATTAAACTTTGTAGCATACCAATACTATTTAAAGCGTTATTAATACGGTCACTAGTAGTTAGTTTATACTTTTCCTTCATATCTTGAACCATATTATTAAATAAATCAGGATTTCTATTTAAATATTTATACCAAATAGGATATTCTCTAATAAATCTAATTAACATTGGATCAGAAGATATCTTTAGTTGAGTCTCAATAGTCATTAATCATCAAACCTTTTATATACCGGTCTAGGTAAGTAATCACTCTTAGTAGAAGTTCCCTTATCTTTTACTAGAAGACCTCCAAATAAATCAACAGCCTTCTGTATTGAAGATAAACCATCTTGTAATTTATCAGTATCAATATTCTTAGCCATCGTTAAAATATTGTTTAAAGGATTATTATTAGAAGAATCTTCGGCCCCTTTTTCTTCTTTATTTAAGTATTTATTCCAGATAGTAGGATCTTCCCCATATAAATCATATAATTCATAGAACTCCTGCCACGAAGTATTCTTTTCTCTAACATAAGTAATTAAATTAGGATTTCTTCTTACAAATGATTTAAAATTATCTATTTTAGTCATCGTATCACCTATTAAATTATATGTAATATATTTATAAAATACACAAAAAGATAGAGACTAATTCTCTATCTTATCTAAAAATTCATCTTCTTGCCATATTGGAATACCTAAAGCTAAAGCTTTATCATATTTACTACCAGGAGAATCTCCTACTACAACAACAGAAGTTTTAGAACTAACTGATGATGATACTTTACCTCCTAGTGATTCAATAATTTCACTAGCCTTATCTCTAGTAATATTAACTAAACTACCAGTTAAAACAAAAGTCTTACCTTTAAATTCATCCTTTTCTTCATATCCAGAATTATTAATATAAGTAGTATTTACTCCTAGTTGTTTTAACTTAGTAATAATATTTTTATTATCCTCATTACTAAAGTAATTAATTATACTCTTAGCAATAATATCTCCAATATCACTTATATTAACTAACTCTTCATAACTAGCATTCATTAAATTATCCAAAGTCTTATAATACTTAGCTAGTACCTTAGCAGTCTTAGCCCCAACATTTCTAATACCAAGACCAAATATTAATCTTTCTAAAGAGTTATTCTTACTATTTTTAATAGCACTCTTTAAATTATCTATTTTCTTCTTACCATAACCCTCTAAATTCATTAACTCTTCTTCATATTTATCAATATCATATATATCAGTAATATTAGTAATAAATTTTTCATTATATAAATCTTCAATTATCGATTCACCAAAACCATCAATATTCATAGCTTCTCTACTAGCAAAATGAATTATATTTTCAATTTTTCTCGCCGGACACATTTCATTAGGGCAATAGTAGTCAGCCTCAGTATCTTTTCTAACAATCTTAGTATGACAAATAGGACAATACTCTAACATCTGAAATTCTTTTTCAGTACCATTTCTTCTTTCTTTAAGAACTCTAACCACTTCCGGAATAACATCTCCAGCTTTTCTAATAGAGATAGTATCTCCTACTCTAACATCCTTAGTTATACAATAATCCTCATTATGTAATGTAGCTTTAGATATAAGAGAACCCGCTACATGAACTGGTGAAAAAATAGCTTTTGGCGTAATCTTACCAGTTCTCCCAACAGTAAATTTAATTTCTTTTAAAGTAGTAAGTACCTCCTCAGCTGGAAATTTATAAGCTATTCCCCATCTCGGAACTCTAGCAGTATAACCAAGTCTATCTTCATCTTCAAGATTATTAACCTTAAGAACAACACCATCAATCTCATAAGGAAGACTCTTTCTAATTTCTCCAAGTAACTTAATATCCCTTATTATTTCCTCAGCATTAGAAGCAATAGTATTTAATTTATAATTAGTAACAAAACCAAGTTCTCTTAAAAACTTTAATGATTCGTCTTGTGTCTTTATACCATAATCTTTAGGATTAGGTATAAAGTAAGCCATAAAATCCAAATTTCTTTTAGCAGTAATCTTACTATCTAATTGTCTAACAGAACCTGCCGCAGCATTTCTAGGATTAGCAAATAAAGCCTCCCCATTTACTTCTCTTTCCTTATTAGCCTTCTCAAAAGAAGCTTTACTCATATATATTTCTCCTCTTACCTCAATATCAATATCTTTTTTTAATCTAAGAGGAATAGATTTAATTGTTTTCCCATTAGCGGTAATATTTTCACCTACCAAACCATTACCACGAGTAGCTACTCTAACTAACAATCCCTTTTCATATATTAACGAACCAGATAAACCATCCATCTTAGGCTCTACAGAATAAGCAGGATTATTAATACTCTTTCTAATTCTTTCATCAAAAGCAATTATTTCATCTTCATTAAAAATATCATCAAAAGATAACATTGGTGTCTTATGTTCTACTTTTTCAAATTTACTAAGAGCTTCTCCTCCAACTCTTATCGTAGGAGAATCTTCTCTTTTTAATTCAGGATATGCTTCCTCTAATCTAAGTAACTCACTATAATAATCATCATACTCCTGATCAGTAATTGAAGGACTATCATTAAGATAATATTCATAACTAGCCTTATTAATTATTTCAACTAACTCATCAATTCTTTTCTTTTTTTCTTCCATTTATATTCACCATATAAAGTATAACACAAATAAAAAAAGAAGGTCAAGTAATTAGCCTAAAAAATACTAATTTGACCTTCTAAATCTTTAGATTTTACTTTCTTTTTAGGTTCAACTAAATCTCCACTTAACGATTTTTTTAAATACTCAAAAGTTAGTTCTCTTTCCAATTTATCTTCTTCTTTAGTAATACCAAGTTGTTCTTTTTCTAATGTAATATCATAATTATAAATAAACATAGCTAAATCATGAAAATATTTATAATTAATTTTAACCTCCCCAGTAGTAGAATCATATTTAGTAACTTCTCGCATATAGAATTCTCCTAATGTAACATTTAAAAGTTCCCTTTTCCCAGATTCCATACAATATTTAATCTTAGATACATTAATATTATTCATATAACTATTACGATAATATGATACTAGTTTTTCTAAAAATATATAATCTTTTTGCTTACTAAGTAATATAAACTTTAAACCATATAAATCAAAATAATTTTTAGTTCTTCTATAAGGTATACCATTTCTTACTAATTCATAAGAATTATCTTTTTTATATCTAATAGTAAGTTCTCTAGCAATATCCTCTAGTTCAATTAATCCAGCCTTATATAGGTCCTCTTTAAAGAAATATTCATTAATATAGTTCATAGTACATCTATCAATTTCTTCTAAACTACAACCACCACTTTTATATTTAGATAACTTAGTAAAACAAGTAAGACACCCAATATCAATAGGAATATAAGTATCTTTCTTCCTTATGGTTAAATAATAAGCCATAACATCCCCCTTAACACACCTATATAATAGCAGATTTCCCCTCGCTTGTCAAATTCCTATTATATAAAGAAAAAAGATTCTTATTCAGAGTCTTTAATACTAATAGTTTTCTTAGTTTCTATTTCTTTCTTTTTAGGAGCACTAACTACTAAGATACCATTCTTAAAACTAGCATCAATATCTTCTTCATCAATATCTCCTAGATAAAAGCTTCTAGAAACTTTACTATAACTTTTTCTTTCACGGTGAAGATATTTCTTATTTTCTTCATCCTCTTCTTCTTTTTCAAAAGAAATAGATAAAGTACCATTATCAATAGAGATATTAATATCATCTTTAGTATATCCTGGAGCTTCCATCTCTAGAATAATATTACCATCTTTTTCATAGATATCACTCTTAATACTTTCATCTCCTTTGAAAAAACTATCATCAAAAAATAATCTACTTGGCAACATACAAATCATCTCCTTTAAAATTATATTATTTATTTGCCATTATATCACACATAAGATTAGATAACTCCGTAGGATTATCAATAGGAAGTCCTTCAATTAATCTTGCTTCATAATAAATAACCTTTGTGTATTTAGTAAACTCATCTTTATCATTCTTATATAAGTCTTTTAGTTTATCTACAATCTTATGACTAGCATTAATTTCAAGTACCTCATTTGCTTTAATCTTTTCATCAGTAGGCATAGCATTAATAACTTTCTCCATTGATGTAGATACTTCTCCAGTAGTAGTTAAACATACTGGGTGACTCTTTAACTTATTAGTAAGTTTAACTTCTTCTACATTACCTTCAAGTACTTTCTTCATTTCTTCTAGCATATCTTTATTATCAGTATTTTCTTTATTTATCTTTTCTTTTTCTTCATCAGTAGATAAATCAGTACTTTCATTAGTAACATTAACAAAAGTCTTACCTTTATACTCATGAATAGCCATTATAGCAAACTCATCAACATAATCAGTTAAATATAATACTTCATGTTTATCTTTAATACCTTCTACTTGAGGTAACATATCTATCTTATCAACTGTTTCACCAGCACAATAATAAATATTCTTATCTTCTTCTTTTAATTTATTTACATATTCATCTAGAGTAATTAACTTCTTATCACAAGAAGAATAGAACATAATTAAATCTTCTAGCTTATCTTTATGCATACCATAATCATTATAAATACCAAACTTTAATTGCATACCAAAAGCTTTATAAAATTCTAGATATTTATCCCTATTATTCTTAAGTAAATCTAGTAATTCATTTTTTACTTTACTCTCAATACTTTTAGCTATTAGTTTAATATTTTTATCATCTTGTAATGTCTCTCTAGATATATTTAGAGGTATATCTTCAGTATCAATTACTCCTCTTACAAAACTAAAGTAATCAGGAAGTAACTCACTACATTTATCCATTATTAGTACACCATTAGTATATAGTTGTAATCCCTTTTCATATTCTTTACTATAATAATCATATGGTGCATGACTAGGTATATATAATAGTGCATTATAATTAACATTACCTTCAATATTAAAATGTAATACATCTAGTGGTTTATCATAATCAAAGAACTTATCACTATAGAAGTTATTATATTCTTCTTCCGTAATATCTTTCTTATTTCTCTTCCATAAAGGAATCATGCTATTGACAGTGATTACTTCTTTATAAGTTTCATATTCATCACTATCTTCTTTCTTTCTATTATTCTCTACTTCCATCTTAATAGGATAACTAATATAATCAGAGTATTTCTTTATAATACCTCTTAATTTATATTCAGATAATAATTCACTATAATTATAATCTTCAGTATCTTCTTTTAAATGTAATGTAATAATAGTACCTTTATCTTTTTTATCAGAAGGTGATAATGTATAACCATCTACTCCAGCACTTTCCCAAATAGTAGCTCTATCATCTTTATAAGATTTAGATTCTACAGTTACTTTGTCACTTACCATGAATGCTGAGTAAAAACCTACTCCAAACTGACCAATTATATTAACATCAGTCTGCTCTTTATTTTCTTCTTTAAACTTAAGAGAACCTGATTCAGCAATTACTCCTAAGTTATTTTCCAATTCTTCTTCAGTCATACCAGTACCATTATCACTAATAGTAATAGTTCTTTTATCTTTATTATAATCTACTCTTATAAATAAATCATCTTTATTTACTTTGATATCTTTATTAGTAAGAGATAAATAATATAACTTATCTAATGCATCACTAGAATTAGATATTAATTCTCTTAAGAATATTTCTTTATTAGTATATATACTATTTATCATTAAATCTAATATTCTTTTGCTTTCTGTCTTAAATTGTCTTTTTTTCATTTTTATCATTCTCCTTTTGTATTTACATCTATAATTATAGCACTATTTTAGCAATTGTCAATAGAGATTGCTAAAATATTTTAAAAAAATTACTAGTAATTAACTAGTAATATAACTTATTCATTAGTAGATCTTTCTTCAATGCTTCAAATACTTGTTGCATATTTAATAATCCAGAACGACTAACGGCATAAGATAATACTAAAACAAGATTATCTTCTTTTCATCATCTAATAACAATGCTTATTAACCAAAACATTTATTTTTTAGACTCAGGTTAAAAAATACCCTGAAAGACCTTAGGCTTACAGGTATATATAAATTATTTTCTATTAGATTTCTTAAGTTCGCCAAGAATTTCTTCAAGTAATAATACTTCATCACTCTTCTTAGACTCTTCCTTCTTCTCTTTTTTATCTTCTTTCTTCTTATTAATACTAGTAAGTTTATTAATAAATTTAACTAATAAAAAAATACAAAAAGCAATAATAAAGAAGTTAATAACATTATTAATTAAAGAACCATATCTAATCGTCGATTCTCCTACTTTAATAGATAAATTACTAAAGTCATGACCACCAATAATAATACCAATAATAGGCATCAATAGATCATCTACTACTGAAGTAACAATCTTACTAAAAGCAGACCCCATAACAACACCTACTGCTAAGTCTACAACATTACCTCTTTCAATAAAAGTTTTAAATTCATTTATAATTTTCTTCATATACTTCTTCCTCTCTAAATCAATTATACTATTAAATAATATCTAAGTAAAGATAATATTCATAACAATACCAAGTGTTATCCCAAGAACAACACCCGCTAATACCTCTAGTGGATTATGTCCTAGTTTTTCTTTTAAATTAGTACCAACAACTTTATTAATTACCATAGCCTGATTACCACTCTCATATCTTATACCCATAGAATCATATATAACAATTAAAGAAAAAAATAAAGATAAAGCAAATAAAATACTAGTAACACCATAATTTAAATATATAATAGTAGTTAAACTACTAGTTAAAGTACTATGCGTACTAGGCATACCACCCATACCATCAAAGAATCTTTTAATATTTAATTTATGATACCTCTTAGTTTCAATTATTACCTTTATAGTTTGTGATATAAGAGCAGCTATAAAAGGAATAATTAAATATTTATATAACATACTATCACCTATTATATTCTATTTAATAGTATCTAATAATATCTTACTTTTTAAATATATTCCAGAATATCGATCATAATAATCCTCAGTAAACTCCTCCAATTCTTTTAATACATCTTTAGATATATCTAATTTATTTAACTTAGATATATCTACTAAATATAACATTCTAATTAACTTAATACTCTTAGTAGATATAACCTTCTCATTCCTAAGACAATTCTTACATACATATCCCCCTAGATAACTAGACATAGTAACAATATCATGAGTATTACCACATACTACACATCTATCAATAATAGGCATAATACCAAGATAATCTAATAATTTTAATCTTAATATAATAGTAATAGCCTCTGGATTATAATTATCATTAATCTTATCTAAACAATCTAAATATAATTTATATATATTCTTATTACCATCATGTTTATATACCTTAGTCACTAGTTCAGTAATATAAGTAACATAACTAATTTTAACAATATCTTTCTTAATATTATTATAACTATTAATAGTATCAGCATCAATTAACTTAGATAAACCATTCTCTTTATAATTAATATTAAAACTACCATAATTAAATTTAGTAGTAGTACTAAAAAAGGGACTTCTTACTTTCTTAGCCCCTTTAGCTATGACTCCTAGTAAACCATTCTCAGTAAAGATATTAATTATCTTACTATTATCTTCAAAGGGATATTCACTTACTATTACACCCTTTATTTTTTTATCCATATCATCACTTCTTTTTTTTATTATACCCTTTTAAGTCTAGGTCTTAAAGGGTTACTTGAAGCCTTAGTCTTCAAGTAATATATCATCCATATCTATTATATATGAGCATTAACTATATATTTATTATTTATCTTTAGTTAAACTTTTATATTTTAAATAATATTCAATCTTACCAGTTTTTTCAAATAATAGCCATATATCCTCTTTATTCATTTTTATCACCCATTTATATAATGTTCTATTTTCAAATTATTTATTCAAAAAATCTTTATATCCTATCATATTTAAGAATTTCTCTTTATCTCTCCATTTAGGAATAACTTTAACAAATAATTCTAAGTATACTTTTTTATCAAAATATGCTTCAATATCTCTTCTTGCTCTAGTACCTATTTCTTTAATCATACTACCATTTTTACCAATAATAATCTTTTTTAAGTTCTCACGATCCACAATCACAGTAGCAGATATATTCATAATATCATCATATTCTTCAATTTGTTCTACTATGCAAGTAACAGCATGAGGTACCTCTTCATTAGTTAAATCAAGTACTTTCTCTCTTATAAACTCAGATATAATAAATTCTGGTGAACTACTAGTAACTGTATTATCATCAAAATATTTAATATTATCAGGTAAATATTTCTTAATTACTTCAAGTAATCTATCAGTATTATCATTCTTTCTAGCAGATACTGGTATTATCTCTGCAAAATCATATAATTTTTGATATTCATCTATTTTCTTTAATATCTCTTCTCTTGGTAGTTTATCTATTTTATTAATAACTAAGAATACAGGTTTATCTTTAATATTCTTTAAAACATCAATAACAAACTTATCTCCTGTACCAATCTTTTCAGAAATATCTACAACCATAATTACTATATCAACATCATTTATAGTAAAATAAGCCTGTTTATTTAATACTCTTCCTAGTTTACTTTTAGGCTTATGAATACCAGGAGTATCTACGAATACTATTTGAGTATCTTTATCATTATATATACCTTGAATCATATTTCTTGTTGTTTGAGGTTTATCGGAAGTAATAGCAATTCTCTTTCCTAAAATACTATTAAGTAATGTACTTTTACCAACATTAGGTCTTCCTATAAAACTTACAAATCCACTTCTCATAATACTTACCTCTCTTTCAATTACATATTAATTATATCAAATAATAAGAAAAAAAGAAATAGAAAATTACCCCTATTTCTTTACAATTACCTCGCTAGCATTACTAATATCAATCTTCTTAATTAACTTAAGTAATGTCTCCATATTTAATTCTTTAATAATACCAATCGGATCATCTTCTAACTCATTATTATAAATAATATTATCCATAATAATATCATTAATATTTTCTACATTCTCATAAGCAAATATCTCATTACTAATTAATACCTTTTTCTTTCTCTTAAAGTCCTTCTCATTAATTTCCATATTATTTAGTTTATCTTTTAATCTCTCTAAGAACTTTTCATATTTATTAGTTTCATTAACTAAAGATATAAGTAAATGCGTATTAGTATTTAATAAACTAACATAAGTAGTATTATTAATAATACCATCTTTTTTTAATTCTTCATCAAATAAACTAGTCTCATCAAATAAAGTAGTAAATAAAATATACATATATAAATGTAACTGTCTTCTAGTTAATTTAATATCCTTAAGAGGAATCTTTAAAGTATACGCAATCTTAGGAATATTAGTATTCATCTTAATAATTTCTTTTTCTTTAAATACCTTATCTTCTTCTTTAAATTCCTTAACTTTAATATTATCTTCTATTTTAAAATTCTTCTTACTTTGATTTTCTCTAATTAAAGACATTATTTCTTCCGGATCAAAACTTCCCGTAACTACAATAAACATATTAGAAGGATTATAAAAAGTATAATAACAAGTCTCTAAGTCCTCTTTAGTAATACTTTCAATATCTTTAACAGTACCAATAATACTATTACGATATGGACTAGAATTAAGTGTATTTAATCTTACCTTCTCAAATAACACATCTCCCGGTCTATCCTCATACATATGAATCTCTTCACTAATAATACCCTTTTCTTTTTCAACATCTTCTTCAGTTAAATAAATATTTTGTACATAATTAAGTAAATACTCAATATTCTCTTTTAAATCTTTCGTAGCATAAAATAAGTATGAAGTATTTCTAAAAGTAGTATAAGCATTACATAAAGAACCAGATTTAGCAAAGAATTCCATTGGTTGAGGATCTTCTTTTTCCGTAAAAACTTTATGTTCTAGAAAGTGAGCTATACCTTTAGGAAAAGACCATATTTTAGACTCTCCTATCGGAACAAAATCATTATATACAGAACCATACTTTGTAGTAAAAGTAACGTAATTAGTATAAATATCATCTTTAGTATATAAGTATACTTCTAAACCATTATCTAATTTTTCATAGTAAACATCTTCTTCAAGATTCTTAATTCTAATCTTCTCCATGTTCTTCCTCCTTAGGTTCTAGTGTTAAAACAGTATGAAGACTAATCTTTTTACTAACTTTAATAATGTCTTCTTTAGTAACTTTACTAAACTTCTCTATTCTCTCTTCATCACTATCACTACCTACAAGTACTTTAGAAAAGTATGTATTAATAGCCGTAATAGGATTATCTCTATTAGACTTAATAGCAGATATAATAGTATTCTTACAAGAATCTAAGTCATCAAGAGAAAACTTACCTAAACTTACATCCTTTAAACATTTCTTTATTAACTTAATACTCTTATCAATATTCTTAGCCTCTACTCCTGAATTAATAATTAAAATATTATCATAAGCCTTAACTGAAGAATTAATGTAGTAGCAGTAACTATTCTTTTCTCTTACAGTATTAAATAATATCGAATTAGAATTACCTCCAAGTAACTCATTATATAATTTTATAACATATTGTCTTTCATAATCAGTAAGACCATTTAAACTAGCAAGTAATAATAATTGTGATTGCTTTACCGTATCATATTCACGGTATCTAGCAATTCTCTTTCTAGGAACTAATTCTTTTACTAGTACTTTCTTATCTTCTTTCTTAAAAGTATCTATCTTAAAGTATTCTTTAAATATTTCTTTAATATCATTAGATTGAAAATCTCCTAATACAAAAATATCAATCTTATCTTCTTTTAATACTTTCTTATAATATTCATATAAGCTCTTACCAGTAATATTATCTATATCTTCAAGATAACCAAAAGTATTATAAGAATAAGGTTTATCTTTCATCTTTTCCATTAATTTAAGAATAGAATATCTAATCTTATTATCCTTAATACTAAGAATATCTTGTCTTAATCTATTTTTCTGATTATCAATACTAACAAAAGTATTATTCTTAACATAAGGATTAAATATCAAATCAAGAAAAAAGATGATAGATTCCTTATTCATATCTTTCTCAGTATACTTCTCATTCAAAAATTTAGTTTGAAAAGATAAGTTACTAAAATTACCAATTCTTGATATACTAGATGATACCTTAATATCATATAAATTCTCACTTTCAATAATAAGATCTCTTTCCGTCTTATAATTATTACTAGAATCTAATAATACCATCTTAAGTAAATTCCTCTTTGTAATTTCTTCTTTCTTAATATTCCTATAAAAATCTACATCTATAGTTACCGTCTTAAACTTATTAGTTTTAATTAAATGGAGGTTATATCCCCCCATATTAATTGTTTCAAAATTCATTATAATCACCTCTCCCCTATAGTATACCCTAGTTTTATAATTTTAAACTTGTCTCTAACGCTAATGTAATTAAATTATCAAGTCCTTGTTCTCTTTCTAGGCTAGATAATTTATCTGGATAAATAAAACTATCGCTTACCATAAGAAGAGTGGCAGCTTTCTTATTTAATAGTTTTGCATTAGTAAATAATGCAAAAGATTCCATTTCTACACCAAGCACATTATATTTAGCAACTTTTTCTTTAAAATCATTATTTTGTTCATAAAATACATCTGAAGAATAAATATTACCATTATATATATTTAAACCTAATTCTTTAGAAGTATTCAAAATAATATTATTGAGTTCCATATCACCATTAATATTTATATTAGGATAATTACATAAATATTTACCATAATTAGAATTAGTAATAGAATTATCTACTAATACAATATCTTTTAATTTTAAGTCAGTATAACCACCCATCGTACCAATTCTAATAATAGTATCAACATTATATTCTTTAAATAATTCATAAGAATATATACCCATACTAGGGCATCCCATACCAGATGGAAAAACAGTAATTTTTTTACTTTTATAAAAACCTGTATAAGCAGTCATACCTCGAACATTATTAACAATTTTAGAATTAGCTAAAAACTTTCGAGCAATATATTCACATCTCTTAGGATCTCCAGGCATAAGAACTACACTAGAAATATCTTCTAATTTACTTTCAATATGTGTACTCATATTATCTCCTATCTAACAACATTAATACTATAATCTTTAACATTATCTTTTTTCAAAGTATCATTATAAGCAAAACTAAATTCAAAAGTATCTTCACCATTTAAAGTCTTATCTGCAGTATACTCTTTCTTATCTTCTCCTACAACATTACCATCATTATCATATAACTTAACAATAATAGATAAAGCACCTTCAGTACTTAAATTTTTAATTGAACCAGATACTTTAATAGCGGTATCACCATTATCAACAGCAATATTTTTAATCTCAGTATCACTAATATTTAACACATAACTAACATTATCTAAACTAACCTTAGTTTCTTCAGTATAAGTATTAGTACTAGCATTAACATCTACACCTTTAGTAATATCAATATATACATACTTATTATCACCATTAGTAACAAATCTTATACCCTGAGTATCACTTTTAATCTTATCAATTGTAGTCCTACAATTATCTTCACTACTACCATAATAAGTACATACAATATTAGCAAGTTCTTTATAAATATCCATATAAAGTTCTTCATTATCACTATTAAGAGTTATTTCTAATTCATTACTCATTTGAGGAATAGTAATATCAGTATTATTATTATCTTTAGTATAAGTAATAACTATAGTATTATCAGATTTACTAGCAACAAGCTTAGCTCCATCATTACTATATTTACTAATTAAAGTACTACCATTAAATTTAGTAACAATCTCATTAATACTAATATAAGTAGGATTATGTTCTTCAGGTTTAGTGTCCTCTTTCTTTACAAACTTCAAAAACAAAATAACACCTAAGCAAACTATCAAAATAACAATAAGTATATATGCAAGTATAGTATCTGTCTTTTCTCTCTTTTCAATTTTTTTCATTCTCATCATTTCTTCTTCATTCATTTTAATTACCTCTTTTCTTTCTTTTTATTTTTAGTTAGTTGCCAATTGATATGGATCTGCTAAAGTACCTGTACCACCTTTTATAGTTTGTTCAGTCTTTAAATATAGTGTTGGTCTTACATTGGCTTCACTTGTTAATGAATATGTTCCAACCGCTCCATTTTCTGCTACTATATATGCTTTATAATAATTATTTTCTGTCGTTCCCATGATCCATTCCCTGCTTCCCCAAAAAAGCCAATTATTTTCCGGACACTCACTATAATTATATAAGTTTACTTGTATATTACATTTTCGGATGTCAGTTGCATATCCATAATCTGATTTATACATTATTGATATCATTTCACCAGCAGTGGTAGAGCCATCTATTTCACCTTGGTATAAATCGTTTGGATATGAATCTCCATCTGTTAAATTAGAAATAAACCACGAAACATTAGAAATTAAATCTCTAGTTGTGGTATTTTTTAAACCAGTTTTAGAAAAATCGCATTTGTAATTTGTATTCAAATTGCAAGTTCCTAGAGTTCTACTCCAATATGTTGCTTCTTTTGATCCGGCCTCGTTGTTTAATGTGTATGATAAGTATGAGTCAGTAAAAGCACCAAATTCTTCGTTTCCTACTTCAGTCGTTTGATAAGTACCTATACTCTCATTTCTTATTATTTTGATTTGATGTGTTAAATTTCCGTTATTGAATACGCCGATAATTCTCCACACTTCACACGTTGATGATGACTGATTAGAATAGTCATCACAATTAAAGTATACGTAGTTATTTGGATTTGCTCCATAATATCTGATATTGCCATAATTATCATCCATTAAACTATTTACAGTATTGTATTCATAATCAGTACCTTTACCTGTTACAGTTTCATATTCTCCATCTGCCATTAAGTTTTCGATAACAGTACTAAAAGTTTCAAATTGCTTTTCTTGAGCCTCTACTACTATACTACCCACTAATGACTTATTCATCATATTTAAATTATTTTCACTATTACCATCTATATATAGATAGAAAGCGAAATTAGTAGTACCACTAGATGATATAGAATTGCTATATATAGTGTTAGCACCTACAACCATAGTACTAAAATTACCTTCTTTTACTATAGTATTGTCTTTTAATAATACATACTTTAAGTCACTACTTTTTAACTCACTAGCTATCGAAGTTATATTTAGCTTTATATTATAATCAAGTGAAGCTCCTGTTGTATCTTTATTATTAATACTAAAAGTAGTTTTCTCTCCATCAGTATAATTATATACTGGAGCTAATGTACTAGTAGATATATCATTACCACTATTAAAAATTACATCTGCTAATTTACCAATATTCATAGTAAGAGATGTATTATTAGTACTTCGCCAAGTAAACCAAGCATAGGTACCAGTAGCCATAACTAATAAAATCAATAGTACAATTAACGATATTAATAAATATTTGCTATGAATAAACTTATTAATTTTATTTTTCATCTATCACACTCTCCATACTCTATAAATAAATATACTATAAAAACATTAATTTTTCAAGTATTTTGAAGAAATATTTTTATTTATTTTTTACCCATATATAATAAATATGGTTGATATTTCTTTTTAGATTATAAGCTAAAAAGAACACTCTAAGACCTAGGCTTAGAGTGTATCTAATAATTATTTAATAATTTCTACTTTAATTTTCTCATCTTTATGACAAGCAACATCAAATTTATTACCACAATTAGGACACTTAACAGTATGTTTACCCTTCTTTAAAGGTAATCTAATTTTTTGTTTACATTTAGGACATTTCTTATACATATGCGTATTTCTATCTTTATATTTCTTCTTATTATAATCAAATAATTTAATAATTTTATCTTTAATTTCTAAATACTTATCATTCTCTTTCTTTCTTAATTTAATATTCTTAGACATATATCTATAAAATATAATAACAATAAGTAATACCTCAAATAATCTAATAATATTATTACTAATAAAAGTATTAATAACAATTAAAACAAAACATATCAAAAGAAGAAATTTATATAACTCATCTATCCCATATCTATCTTTCATAAATTTAATATATCTATCACCAAATTTCATTTATTTTTTTACCCCAATCATTTCTTTATTACCCATATAAGGTCTTAATACTTCAGGTATATTAATACTACCATCTTCATTATAATTATTTTCAATAAGTGCAATAAGTGCTCTAGTACTAGCAAGTACCGTATTATTTAAAGTATGAGGATAATAGTTACCATTTTCACCTTTAACTCTAATAGATAGTCTTCTAGCTTGAGCATCTCCTAATGTAGAACATGATCCAACTTCAAAATATTTCTTTTGTCTAGGACTCCAAGCCTCTACATCACAAGATTTAACTTTAAGATCTGCTAAGTCACCAGAACAACATTCTAGTGTTCTAACCGGAATATTCATATTTCTAAATATCTCTACTGTATATTTCCACATCTTATTATACCAATCCATAGATTCTTCAGGTTTACATAGAACGATCATCTCTTGCTTTTCAAATTGATGTACTCTATAAATTCCTCTTTCCTCAATACCATGAGCCCCTACCTCTTTTCTAAAACAAGGAGAATAAGAAGTCATTGTAATAGGAAGTTCACTTTCCTTTAGTAATTGTCCCTTAAATCTACCAATCATAGAATGTTCACTAGTACCAATTAAGAATAAATCTTCTCCCTCAATTTTATACATCATAGCATCCATCTCTTCAAAAGACATAACGCCACTTACCACATCACTTCTAATCATAAAAGGAGGAATACAATAAATAAAATTCTTATCTATCATATAATCCCTAGCATAATTAAGCATTGCCGTACTTAATCTAGCAATATCTCCCATCAAGTAGTAGAAGCCATTACCACTAGTTCTACCAGCAGAATCTTTATCCAAACCATTTAATCTATTCATAATATCAGCATGATATGGTATTTCATACTCTGGCACAAATGGTTCTCCAAATTTCTCAATTTCAACATTCTTAGAATCATCTTCTCCTATTGGAACAGAACTATCAATAATATTAGGTATCTTCATCATTCTTTCTTTTATTTCATTCTCAAGAACTTCTTCTTCCTTTTCAAGATCTGGTATACTATTCTTAATAATAGATACATCTTCTTTAATTTTATTAGCCTCATCAATTTTCTTATCTCTCATTAATGAGCCAATCTCTTTACTCAAATTATTTACTTTATTTCTTGCCTCATCAGCTTCAGTCTTAATCCTACGATACTTAATATCCATATCATATATTTCATCCACTAACGGAAGTTTTTTATCTTGAAATTTCTTCTTAATATTTTCTTTTACTAAATCTCTATTTGTCCTAATTAAATTTATATCTATCATAATCTTCCTCCTATTTTATTATTTTTATTGGATTTTTTATATACTGCATAAATTCATCTAATAACAATTTAATTCTCTCACTAATCTTTTTATCCTTAAAACTAACTATATTCTCTTTACTCTTACCATGTAATTGATTAATATAAGCACATATTGTTTCAATATGAAAATATGTTGTTAATACTAAAAATATTATATATAAATAATTAAATATCTTTATCTCAATTGATAAAAGAGCCACTATTAAAGTTATAATAAGTAATGTAGTTTTAAATTTACCTACCCTCTCAGTAAATACCTTTTTATTTTTCTTTAACATTAGATAATTAATTATAGATATTATAAGTTCCATTATCGTAGGTAATATAATTAAATATTTTTTATTTACCAGTAATATAATTATTAATGATAAGAAATATAATTTATCACTAATAGCATCTAAATACTGACCAAACTTAGTATAAGCATTTAACTTTCTAGCAAAATAACCATCTATCGAATCAGATATAGCCCCATAAATATAAAATATTAGTGATAAGATAGTATTACCCTTCATAAAAAGAATAAAACCTACTATTAAGGAAATAATTCTTGATAAAGTTATAATATTTGGTAATTGTTTTTTTAATTTATACATCATAAATATTCCTTTCATATTGATTATACAATAATTTATAGTAAAAAGCAATTAAGTAGTGTAAAATATATTAAATATAATTTACTTATTATTCATATTTTGATATAATTTAAAAGTGGAGGATAAATATATGGAAAATTTAGTAGAAAGTTTAATTAATTTATTTAATGGATTAGGAAAAGAAGTAGTAGTCTTTATTATATCTATGCTTCCTTTATTAGAATTAAGAGGAGGATTACTCGCAGCATCGCTACTTAAACTAGACTTTTTACCTGGTTATATTATAAGTATAATAGGAAATACTTTGCCTATTCCAATTGTTCTATTATTTTTAGAAAAAGTTTTAAATTGGTTAAAAAAATTCAAAGCTACTACAAAATTTGTTAATAAAATAGAAAATAAAATCTTATCAAAAAAAGATCAAATAGAAAAATATGGTTATATTGGTCTTATGTTATTCGTAGGTATTCCCCTTCCAGGAACTGGAGCTTGGACAGGAGCAGGTCTTGCCGTACTACTTAATATGAATAAAAAAAAATCATTTCTTTATATCATGCTAGGAGTAATTCTTGCTAGTATCATTATGAGTATTATATCATATGGAATACTTGGTAACATTATTAAATAAAGAGAGTATAGAACAAAATCTATACTCTTATTTTATGTCATCAAAAGTTACTTTACCTAAATAGCCATCTTGCAAATCTTTTATAACTCTTTTATAAACTCTATCATAATCCGTTTCATTATTTCTAAAAGCTCCTATTTTTTTACCTATCTGATCAAGAATATCTACAATATCACCAGTATTAGTTATATTATATCTATCTTTAATATTATCTGGATAATCAGATAACATTTTATTTATAATGTATATAGCAATATCTTCACAATCTAATACTTCTTCTTTAATCGCAGTCATACTAGCTAAATTATGAGCTACCTCTTCATCATCTAACTTAGGCCATAATATACCTGGAGTATCTAATAGTTCAACTTTATCATTAATTCTAATCCATTCTAGGTTTTTAGTAACACCAGGTCTATTACCTACATTAGTACTCTTCTTACCCACTAGTCTATTTATTAAAGTAGATTTACCAGCATTAGGAACTCCCATTACTAGTATTCTAGCTCTTCTAGGTTTTAACCCCTTGCTAATTCTCTTATCATTAATTTCATCAATTAAAGGTTTAATCTTATCAAATATAATCTTAGTATTAGGATTATTAATTAGATCAATAGGTACTACAATATAATCCCTATCTTCATAATATTTAATCCATTTATTGGTCTTAACATTATCACATAAATCAATCTTAGTCATAACAATAACTCTAGGTTTACCTTTAGTCATTTCCTCAATCTCTTTATTCTTAGAAGAATATGGTATTCTAGCATCTACTACTTCAAATACAATATCTATTAAATCTATCTTTTCTTTTATCTCTCTTTTAGTCTTAGCCATGTGGCCAGGATACCAATTAATGTTTGTTTTATTTTCATTATTCATTATTTTCACCTTCTTCTAACATTCCAATCCTAAAAACTTTTTTTATAAATTCTTTTGCATTACTATATTCAGGTTCATCAAGTGTAGGATATTTTTTAAAAACTTCTTCAACCCATAAACTTCCATGACCATCAATTTCAGTAATAAAACGTTCTATTTCCCCGCACTCTACTACAAAAATGTTACTCTCATTCAAGAAATATATAATTTGGTTATATTTTTGTACACATTCCCCTGCAGGAAGACAAGATTTACCACAATTTTTCAATAACTTTAAATGGCTAATATTCTTTAATACTTGTCTAATTTTACTAGCTGTTTCATCAGACATATAAGGTGCATCAGTAATAAAACTAAGTATTTCTTCTTTAATTACAGATTGTTTTTTTACTTGATTATCAACTCCACTTTCAAACATATTCAAAAAATCATTGTGTATAGATGAAATTTGGTTATATTTATTATCTTCTATAGAATTTATCAAATCTTTTAATTTATCACGATTATTTATTAAATCTAAATCTGCAATAACTAAAAAATTAATTTTCAATTTATTTAATAACGGAATTATTATTTTAAATTGATCTTTCCCACCAACTGCACAGAATAAAGTATTTTGATAACAATCACTATCTATTTTTTCCAATAATGCAGAATAAAATTTACAATCGCTTTCATTTTCACACAAAACAACTGTATTATAAAATAAGCCATTAAGTATATTAGAATATTTTAAATTCTTATCATTGGAAATAACTTTAATACTATCATTATCTAGAACATGAAATTCATTTACATTGTCAGTTCTATTTATTTTTATAATTTTAATTCTGGCATAATCTTTTTCTAGCATCCCACGTAACAAATCAATATTATGAGTAGATATGAAACACTGCTTATTTTGAGATAAATCAACAATATTTCTTCCTAAAATTCTAGCTTGAGGTGGATGAAGGAATGTTTCAGGTTCGTCTATCAAATATAACGAATGAGTAGTTGTAATTAAAGATGCTAAAATTGCAACAGCACTTCTAATTCCATCACCTTGATCATCTAAATTTTCTAAAACCTCTAATAAACATCTTGCTTCTCTCGTATCAGCACTAACAGACTTGTCTATTTCATCTTTCGTACCAAACTTATACAGTTTAGATACAGCACCTTGCCAAAGTCCTTCACTAATATCAATTTTCTTTCCAAAACACGAAAATAAAATATCATTTAATTTAGTTATGCTTTTTTTATCCCTTTCAAGTTTTCTCATTATGCCAAAACTTAACTTGTCCTTAATAAAAGAATACGAAATAGGTGCCGTCATATTCAACCTACTTTCTGTAGAAAGAAAACTAAATAATACTTTATAAAAATGTTTATCTCCTGATTTCACATTTTGAAAATTATGTTCATTATAATTATATGTATAATTTACATCAACAGCAATATCATAGCCATTAGGTCCTAATTCAAAATTATTCTTAAAATAATTCATCATATTAATTTCTTCAAAATTAGTATCTTGATATTCTATTTCATCTACTATTACCTTTTTAGAAGAAGATTCTAAAATATCATTTTTAATATCTTTTAGCGCTCTGCTTTTTCCCACATTATTAGCACCAACAAAAACAACTATATCATCATTACTTAATTCTATTTCTGTATTATCATTAAATTTTATTTTTTTAATAACAACTGAAGGATTAAGATTTATCTCTTCATTTATATCACTATTCATCAAACTACCTCCTTAATTAATAATCAGTTACTACATAATACCAATTATCTTTTACTTATCCATACTAACTATTGGATATCCTATCTCATTAGACTTAATTATTTTTTTCAACTTGTTGAATATACTAACTGAACAGAACCAGATAGCATTCCTTTAAATATCCCAAAACCAATTACCTTACCATTTTCTTCATTTTAGTAAACTGCCACTTCTCCACTAATTGAAACTTTTTTATATTTATCTAATAATTCAACATTACCTAAATAATCAACTTCTAATTTATTATCTTCCATCAATACCTTCCTTTAGTTTTTCATAATTCATACACTTATCAATTTAAATTAAAACTTATTAAAAAAATGTTCCAAAATGTAAAAATTTTTTAGTAAAAATACTCTTTATTTTCAAGAGTTTAAAAGTATTTTTTCATAACTTCCCACTTACCAGTTAATATTTGTTTTGTTTTCATTATTCATTTTCATCACTTCTTTCAACTTTTTCAAGTTCAATTAAATATTTATCAAAATCTGATTCATATAATTTATCTTGAATAATTCTATATTTCTCAAATTCAGTTATTGCTTTATCGCATGCTATTTTATGTGATATTTTACCAGCATCTTGTAATATTTCTCTATCAGTAAGTTTTAAGAATTCATCTAATTTATCATTCCAATCTTCCATTGTCATTGGTATATGTCTTATTGCTCTACTTTCCGCTAAATCAAGATAAGCAGACACGATTCTCCTTAATGAATATAACTCTTCTTCAGTTAAATAATTTTTAGCAATAACAACATCACTTTCGATAATTTTACCATTAGGTGATGCTTCCCAATTAGTAAGTCCCATATGTTCTTTCTTAGAATCCGCCCTATTATATATAATTTCTGCTGCAGTATTGCCAGTTACAGAATAGTGCATTTTATTTTGAACTTTTTTAAAAAATTCCAAAGTTGTTTTTGAGTTTCTATCATAATCAATACTTGTAGCATATATATCAGTCACTTTTTGGTAAAATCTTCTTTCAGAGAGCCTTATTTCCCTAATTCTTTCAAGTAATTCATCAAAATATTTTTCCGTTAAAATAGAACCACCATTTTTTAATCTTTCATCATCCATTGCAAAACCTTTAATAGTATATTCTTTTACTATTTCATTAGCCCATTTTCTAAATTGAACTGCCCTTTCATTATCCACTTTAAATCCAATTGCTATAATCATTTGCAAATTATAATGAACTACATCCCTTGATACTTCCCTATTTCCTTCATTTTGAATTATTCGAAATTTTCGAATAGTTGCTTCTTCTTTCAATTCATTATCATTATATATTTTTTTAATATGATAATTTATTGTATTTATCTCTACATTATAAAGAATTGATAACATTTTTTGTGTAAGCCAAATGTTTTCATCTTCATATCTCACTTCAATTGCTTCTTTATCAGTTCCAGTTGCCGCAATAAAAGTTAGATATTCAGCAGCACTCGATCTAATCGTAATACTATTTTTTTTCATAAAATGACCTCCTTTGCTTATTATAAACGTTTCTTTATGTCGTTATTACCTAAGTTCTTGTAATTTTTATTGAAATTTATAAAAAGAAATTTAATTAAAAGTTTTATAAAATTAGGGATTAAACAGAAGTTTATATAAATCATTCTTTATTAATTTATATTTGCTTTATTTTCATTATTCATTATTTTTACTTTCTTTTAATCATTTCATAAGTACTATTTTTATAACTTTTATCAATAGAATTAACATACTCATCTTTATATTTTTCAAGCGATTCATCTACATTAATCCAATATACACTAGTTAGTATTCCATCATATGGATCAATTTCAGTTCTTTCTAATTTTCCACCTAACGCCTCCATAGTCTTGCTTGAACCTAAATTTTCTACATCACAATCTAACATCACTTTATCCAATCCGATCTTTTTTGCTTCAATCAATCCAAGATATAAATTCATCTTGTTATATCCCTTTCTTCTTTCAGTAGGTCTTATTCCATAACCAATATTCCCCCCAAATTGTTTCACTTTTTCTGTCAGATTCCATCTAACATTTATAGTTCCAATTATTTTATTATCATTCTTTCTAATTAATAAAAAGGTCTTTCCCGGACACCTACCAAATTTTTTGGCATATTCTTCATATTGCATATTCAAGCAACTCTCAAGTGCTTGTTCGAATGTATATCCATCTAATATCTTATCCAACGATCCTGTTCCATTAATATCTGATTTATGTTCTACAAATTCATTTATATAATCTATTATTTCATTCTTACGGTCTAAAGATGGTGTTTCTAAATAAAATGTTTCCATTAAATTATTATTATTCATATTTTTTTCCTCTTTTCTTCATATCTATTTAAATGATAAAAACTTATTATAAATAAATCATTTATTTATAATACTTTTCTAACCCGTCGAATTCTTTTTTAGAATCAGCATTTTGTACTATCAAATAGCAGATATATCTTGATAATTTAAAGTCTTGTATATTAGCAACAGCATTATTATTTCTTTTTGACAACTTGTTGACTTCAACAAGTTGTTCATCTAAATTAAATTTAGAATTTTTACAAGATTCTTTTGCTTTATCTATTACATTTTGAAAATTCCTCAATCTTTGTATTCTAATACCTTTTGTAATTCACGTGCATACCAAAAATCATTATTATATTCATCAATATGTTTTATATTCTCAAAAATACTATTAGTATTTTTATTTTCTATTTCTTGCATTATTACCTCCTTTTAATAAGTTATACTATATCACCTTTTCTTCTCTTTTTTACCAATTTTTTATTATCACCTAATATAGAATTTCTTATCATATTTAAATTTTCAGAAAAGCCTTGCATATAAATATAATATCTATAATCAAAGCTACAAATATTATCGTCGGTAATTCTTTCAACTTCATCTATCTTTAGTTCTATAATAGTTTCTTTGCCAAAAATAGTTTTAATTAAATGTTTACTTATATATCTTCCTTTAGAATCAATATATATAGTATCCGACATCCAGCCTCCATGTAATTCTAAATTTATAAATAAAGGTTCATCATCATTAACTTCGATTTTAAAATATCCATAATCTATTGTATCTGACATTAAAACATCTTTAGCAAAACTATTAGTATCAGAAATTATTTTTAACAAATAATTATCAGAATACTTATTAGTTAAAATTTCTTTTCTCTTTTTTATAAATGACTTAGTATTATCCATTGGCCAACAATAAAAATTAACTAGATAGTTTTTATATTCATTTAAATATATCGCATTATTTATGTTATCTCTATTTAAATTGTTTTCTAAATACCTTACTATTTTATCATGTTCTTTAGCATATTCAATCTCAGACTTAGTACTATCACCAATATAACCACCTACATTTATAACAAAAATTTCATCAGCCATATCAATCTTTCTTTTATGCATATCATCTAACATTTCTTTAGTTTTAGTAAGAGTTCCCTCATCCATATTTTCCCATACTTCAAAATCTCCAGCATGACCGAATAATCCTACTGAAATTACAATATTTCCCTGTAATGTTAATTCTTTTTGAACCTGTAAAAATTCATCTTTAAATCTAGTAGAAACACATAATGTTATTACTTTATAATTACCTATCATACACAAAACACCTCGTCTTAATTATAATATACATGGTAACATAAAGTCAACTCTTCGGTAAGATTATTACCAAAGAAAAAAGCATAACAAATGTTATGCTTTACTATTATTGATACTTTTTAATATTCTCTATTCTAGCGGCAAAATAAGGCTTATCTTTACTCTCTTCTTTTAAGAATAAAGCAAATGTATTATCAATATTAAAATATCTAGGCTCATTCATATTAGGCATTGCCGTTGTCTTCACGTCAGTAGCGGCTTCACTCTTAATCTTACCACCTTTTTCATCTAATGAAAAACTAATTGTCTGAATAGCGGTATCAATAACATATTCCTTACCATCTTTAGAAGTAAATATCTTATTAGATAATTCATCATATTCTCTTTTAACATTAAAATCAATCATAGGAGTCTTAAATTCATCATTATCTTCAAAATTTTTATTACCTTTATAACTATTACTATCTATAATCATATTATCATATATTTCATTAAAAGTACTACCCTTAGGATTCTTATATAAAATAACCTCATCACCATTCTTAGTATGTAGTTTAATAGCAAAATTATCTTTATTATTATAAAATAATACTTCAATCTGCCCTCTTACCTTATCATTAGATTTCTTATTAATACCAAAGTATTTAACATCATCATAATTACCAAACTTATCATTCTTCAAAACACTAAATTTATTATTATACTCAAATTCTCTATATAACATTGTATAGAAGAAATATCTATCATCATTATTACTAAGTTCATCTTGACTCCAACTAAAACTATCTAATATATCACTTGTCTGATTAAATTTATTCTTAATACCCTGTTCAATTTCTTTCTTTAAACTTAATGTCTTAAAACCATACTTCTTATAATAATATTCTTCAGATATCATCGAAGTATTAAAATCCATTTTATTTAAATTAGTAACCATATCATTATTATCTTTAAATAAAATATCTTGTCTCACTACTTCATTAATCATATCATTCCATACTAACTGAAAAGTTCCGCACCAAGTACTATCACTATCTATCTTATCGTTCATCGTAGGTACTACTTCTACTCCTTCAGTTACTACTTTATTCTTCTTATTTTTTAAAACTACAAAATAAAATATACATAATAATATTACTACTACAATTAAACTACCTATCAATAATTTCTTTTTCATATCTAGTCTCCTTTACATTCTAATGATAACATAATTATAATAATTTGTCTAGAAAAAAACACCTCCGAAGAGATGCTTTTTCTTAAGATATTCTAACAATATTCAAATAAGCATTAGTACCATTAGCTGGTGTTATTGTAGCAGCAGTAGAAGACTTAATACTTAATCCTATTTCATCACCAACAGCAAATGAATTAATAGTACTACTGTTAAAGTCTGTATTGTTATTAGCGGTTACAGTTTTAACAATTGAAGTACTACCAATAGCATTAGCATTTTGTTTTACCTCAACAGTCAATGTAGCATTAGTACTTGAGCTTCCAGAAAAACCATATTCTACTAAATAAACTCCATTTTCTGTTATTGTAAGAGTATTTTGTGTAGCAGTAGTAATTTTATTAGTAGGACCATTGTTACCAAGTGGAATATTTTGAGCAATATTAGTTTCTAAAGAAATATTATCTGTACTAGTATTGTATTTACGACCATAAGTTTCAATAGCGGTAGGTCCTGTTGGTCCTGTTGGTCCTGTTGGGCCCTGTATTCCTTGAAGACCTTGAAGACCCTGTGGTCCTGCTGGCCCCGTTGGGCCCTCTGTTCCAGGTATTCCTTGAGGACCAATTGGACCTGTTTCACCCTTTGGTATATTAAAATTTAAAATAACGTTATCATCAGTACCTACATTAGTAACACTAGCATTAGTACCAGGATCAGTAGTAGTAGTTACACCTACATCAATACTAACTGGACCTTGTGGTCCTGTTGGACCAGTTGGACCTACAATAATCGGAGTACAATTACACTTTTTTCCACAATCTAAATTTTTTTTAATTTTATTATCAAAACAATTATTATTCATTATAATCTCCTTTCAATTTATTTTATGAAAGAAGATAAAAATATTATTTACTATTGTCTAAATATAATAAAAGATGTAACTATAAATTACATCTAATTATATATATTTCCAAATTTAGATATTGGCCAAATACGATATACTGCTTTACCTAAAATATCTTTTTCATCTATAAGACCAATCATTCTACTATCTTTTGATATTGGTCTATTATCCCCTAATACTAAGTATTTACCTTTAGGAATACTATTACAAGAACATATTTCTTCTAAGTTAAAATCATTAGTCTTTCTAAAATCAAAATTTTCTTCTAATACTTTATCATTTACATATAATTTATTATTCTTATAACTAATATGTTCTCCAGGTAGGCCTATTATTCTTTTAATAATTTCTTCTTTACCTTCTTTAATTACAACAATATCAAATCTTTTAATATTAGTACTATTATAACCAATTTTTCTTTCTAATAATAAATCACCATTATGTAAATTAGGTTTCATTGAGTCTCCACTTACAATAACTGGAGTAACGATAAAAGTTCTAATTAAGATAACTCCACCCAATATTAAAACATATGGTAATAATTCTTTAATTATATTTTTCATTTTTCACCTCTAAAACAAAAAGACAATAGCTAAGCTATTATCTTCTTTCTTTAATATTATACTTACTCTTTCTGTCTCTTAAGAAATATAATTTAGCTCTTCTAACTTTACCTGGTTTAACAATCTTAATATAAGCAACCTTATTAGAATGTACATGGAAAGTTTTTTCTACTCCAATACCAGAGTACTCTCCTCTTACAGTGAAAGTTTCAGATACTCCTTTACCTTTTCTTGCGATAACTGTACCTTTAAAGTCTTGGACTCTTTCTTTAGATTTTCCACCTTTAGTTTCAGTAATAATACATCCCACTATAACAGAATCTCCTACTCTGAATTCAGGTAAATCTTTTTTTATTTGACTAGCAGTTATTTTTTCAATAATGTCCATCGTATATACACTTCCTTTCTTTTTCAGATAATCACTATATTTAATAGGCGGATTATCCCATAACGAATATAATTGTACCATATATTATATTAAATTACAACTATTTTTATGTATTTTTTCCTTTTTTAGTCCAAGAAAGTCTAAGTCTTTCTTGGTTATGACTAGCTTATAATCTAGTCATAAATAATTATATAATATTATATCTGGTGTGAAATACTTTCTAACTAAGATAATTTCAAATAAAAGAAAGATAACTAGTATCTTCTATTTATACCATCTAGCATTAAATTTATCAATTTGACTCATTTCAGGACTCATTGTCCTAACTTTAAGAGTAGCTATTTGTTCCTCCTTCATTTTATCGGTATGTATTCTTCTAAAATAATAAATATTTTCATTCACCGGAACAAACGAACCATACATAGGAATTAATTGTTTTAAATTCAAATAATCAAAACATCCTTTATCAAAGGATAATTCTATATCAAGTATACCAGGATAACTTATATCTCTTGTAAATATATTACATAATGGAGGAACACTTACTCCAAGGTATCGAACTTGAGATAAGAAATTTTTTATTTTATAAAAATGTGAATGTCCATAAAAAACTATTTTACTTTGCTTATTTGCATTAAGCGAACAGTCAATATATGGATGACTAAGTACAATAGCTTCATTTTTAACATTAATTAATCCTTCACAATAACCAATTGTAACTAAATCATGACGATAATTATTAAGTATTGTCATAAGATTTTGTCCATAAACTTTTAATGGACTAATATCATGATTTCCTAAAACAATAAAGTTTAAAATACTTTTGTCAAAAGGATAATTATTTAACAAATAATTAACTCTATCTTCACTATCCACTTTTCCTGGATTAGAAATATTATCTATTATGTCACCGCAATTAAAAATAACATGTATTCCTTTTGATATACAATAATTATATGTATCCTCAAGTAAATCTAATCTTTCTTTTTCACTTCCAATATGGGTATCAGAAATAACTACTGCTCTTAGTGTCTCATCATTTTGTGACATTAATAAATTTACTTCATTAGAAGCAGGTACATTATATCTAACTTCAGGTGTATATATTATATTCCCATTTGAATAATAATTTCTTTTAAAGTCATAACCAGTGTTCTTTATCATTGTTAAATAATTGAATATTTTTTTATGGGAAATATTCAAAATTTCACTTATTTCATTTAAAGTTTTTCCTTCATTAATTAATCTTAATAATTGAATTGTTAAATCCGACATCAAAATCCCCCCAAAACATTCAATATAATAACACAGTTTCTATTCAAAGTCAATTATCTTAAGTCAAAAGAAAAAGAGCAAATAGCTCTTATACAATTTGTTTCTTTATAACATAATATGTAACTAATCCTACAGAAAGAATACCAATAACTACAATATAAATCATAAAACTACCAGTTTTAACAGGTGTAGGTTCAGGTGTATTAGTAAATACAATTAAATTATTATCTACATCTTTTTTATCCATTTTAACTTTACCATCTTCAGTAACAGTAAATTCTATTGTAGTATCAGATAATTCATATCCTTCTGGAGCTATAGTTTCTGTTAAATAATATGTACCCGCAGGCAAATGGAAACTAACTTCTTTAGTAGATGAAATCCATTCTAATTCTTTTCCATCTAAATCAGTTACTACCTTTCCATCTTTATCTGTTACCTTTAATTTAGCTCCAGGTAATTCTGTTTTACCATTAATACTCTTTTTAGATATATATATAGTAATAGGTTCATTCTTCATAACTACTGAAGTTACTTTTTTACCATCAACAGTAATTGTACCATCACTCTTTACAACAAAAGTTATCTTAGATGTACTCTTTATATATCCTTTAGGAGCAATAGTTTCTTCTAATGTATAAGTACCAGGAGCAAGTGATAATTTTTTTGGCGTCGTAGTAGAAGTCCAAGAAGTTACTTCTGTGTTTCCTTGTTTTACACTTAATTTTGCTCCGGCTATCTCTTTAGAACCAGTAATGTCTGTTTTAGAAATTACTACTTTATTTAATGTAATCTTAGTAGTTAAAGATGCACTAGCATTCTTTTTATTTTCAGTAATATCATAATCAACAACATTTTGATTTTCTATTGAATTTCCTACATGTGTACAATCATATAATTTTCCTGAATATCTAATATAACTTCCTTGTGCTGTTATTTTGATTTCTGATGATTGATTTACATTTTTAACTGGAACTTTTATATATATTTTATCTCCAAAAGTAAATGTATTTGTTCCACTAGTGGCATTTGCATCTTTAGTTACAAATGCACCATTTACACCACTTACAGTGATAGTTGCTTTTTTATCAGTAATATTATCACTGCCACTTAAAGTTATTTTATTACTTATAAAATATTTTCCATCACTTGTAACATTCATTTTGTCTGAACCTTCTATTGACAATTTGATATTGCCTTCCCCTACCTTAGCATATGCATCAGCGGCATCTATAAGGGCTTGAATTTTTCTATTAATAGAGTCTCTATTAGGATCAAAGTTTTTAAATACTTCATCACCATGTCTAGCAAAATGCCAAATTGCTAATTGCGTTACAAAAAAGTCATCATCATCATTTGAATTCCAAGTACCATTTCCAGTATATTTATAGCCATTGGAAATTAAATAAAAAATTTGGTCCCTATTAGCGGTTAATTCACTTTCACAATTCCAGTAAACTGTTCCACCATCTGATGGAGATGGATTTCCTTTTTGTTCATCTAAACAATATAATAGTTTGTTAGCAGTAGATATCTTTATATAAGAATGTACTTCACTACGAGCAGTTCCAATATTTTTTGATACAACATGATAGTTGATGTTACCACTACTTGGACCAGAACCATAATCAACGCCAACCTCATAAGCTAAAACATTAGAACTAAAAACTAAAAATACCCCCAACATAAACATAAATAAACTTAATATTTTTTTATTTCTCATTTTTATATCCTCCTATGATTAAATGTTATCATAAAATTAATTTTTTTTCAATATATTTCATAAAATTAATTATGAAATATATTATCCATCGAGGAATAACCTCAAAAAATATTAAAGAGAATTCTTATTCTGCTATTAAAAAAGCTATTAAAGATAAAGAAAGTATAGGAGTAGAATTTGATATAAGATTAACTAAAGATAAAAAAATAGTATTATCTCACAATTCTCTTATTAATTTAAATGTTATTGAAGAAACTAACTATAGTGAATTAATTAAAAATAATTATCTAACTACTTTAGATAAGATTCTTGATATTGATACTAATAAAATATTTTTAATTGATATTAAAACTAATAATAACTATAAAGTATTTTCTGATATTCTTATGAATACTATTAATAAATATAATAAAAATATTTATTTAGCTTCTTTTGATAAAAATATTATTAAGTATATCAAAAGTAAATATAAGAAAGGAATAATTACACTACTTTATAGAAGAAATAATTATAATTTTATTATTACTAATTATAAATTAATAAGTAATAATAAAATAAAGAAGATTAAAGATAAAGAAATATTTTTATGGACTATTCATAATAATAATGAGTTAGAAGAAATTAAAAATAAATTTAGTAATATAGGTGACTATTACATAATAAAAAATAAGAAGGAATAAACTATTCCTTCACTTCAACATAATCACCAGAATCTAAGTAAATAATTCCTTTTTTACCTTCCAATCCTGAATATATACTATTATATTTATTTATCTTTGTTATTTTAGGTAATGTTATATATACTAGATTACCATCATTCATTTTTAAAGAAAATCTTTCACTATCTACTTCATTTGGTACATAACTAATTTCCGATATCTTAAGTAAGACATCATTATCTACTAATGAGAACTTTTTAATAAATTTTTCTTTTATACTAGTAATATCTCCAATTAATATAGGAGCACTCATTACATTATAATTATTATCTACTAGTAGACCATCTTCTAATAAGAGTTTATCATTATATAAAGCAAGTACTTTCTTTTCAGTAACATAAATATATACTTTGCCCCATATTTTTTTTTGAACTTTTATTTCTTTAATATAATTATTTTCCATTAAATTATCTTTGATATTACTACCTAAAGTAGTAATAAAAGATGGATAATTACCAATACCAGAAATATCAATAATTTCTTTATCAGATAATATATTATTACCTACTATATAAATATTAGTAATTGGTAATCTCTTTATATAAAGAAAAGATAATACTAGTATACCCATAATTAATAAAGTTACAAGTATCTTCTTTACTTTTAATCTTCTTTTTTTAACCTTAACCTTTATTTTCTTTTTTTCTGGCATAACATCACCTTATTATTTCTTGTTCTAATATTAAATCTATATCATAAATTACTTTAATTCTTTCTTTAATATAATCAATTAGCATAATAATATCTTCGTAAGTAGCAGTACCATTATTAATTATAAAATTAGCATGTTTATCACTAATCATAGCCCCACCATGAATATATCCTTTAAGACCAGCATCTTCAATTAACTTACCAGCCGACATACCAGGCGGATTTCTAAATACTGAACCAGCACTAGGTTTATCTAATGGCTGAGAAGATACTCTTCTATTTTTTCGATCATTCATTACTTCTTTTATCTTATCTTTATCTTTGTATTTCATTTCAAAAGTAGTCTCTATACAAACATAATCTTTATTTCTTTTAAGAAAAGAATCACGGTAAGCATATTCTAATTCTTCTTTATTTAAAGTAATTATTTTTAAATCAGGATCTATTACTTTTACTTCTTTTACTACCATAGACATATCTTCATTATATGCACCAGCATTCATCGAGGTACTAGCTCCAACCATACCAGGTATACCACCAGCAAAAGCTAAACCATCTAAACTATTTTTCATACATTCATTAGCTAGTTTAATAAGAGGTACGCCTGCTTCTGCTACTACAATATTATCATTAATAGTAATATTATTTAATTTATCTAGTTTAACAACAACATCAAAGCAAGGCTTAGCAAGAATTACATTAGAGCCTCCTCCTAAGATAATATAATTAATTCTATTTTGTCTTAAGTAATCTAATAGTTCTACTAATTCATTTATATCTTTAGGAAATATTAAATAATCAGCATAACATTCTAAACGATAAGTATTATATTTTTTTAAATTAACATTCTTATAATACTCATAATTCTTAATAAAATTTTCTATCATTTATAATCAAATCCTTTAAAATATTATATATTCTTGTACTACTATCTTTAATACCAATTTTCTTTAAATTATCTTTAATATCTTTAATCTTATCTTTATCATTTAATGTCTTATCTATTAATTCTATTAAACTTCTATCAGTCATATCTTTTTCTTCTAACATAATACCAGCATTTTGATCTACTAAATCTTTAGCATTTTTATATTGATGGTTATTAGCTACATATGGACTTGGTATAAATATAGCGGGTACTCCTAAAGCTGTTATTTCACTCATAGTAGAAGCTCCTGCTCTTGTTACCATTAAATCTGTAATCTTCATAACTGAAGGCATTTCATAGATAAATGGTACTACTTTAACATTATCTGGTACTCTTCTTTCTTTTACTCTTTCATAATAACTATTACCAGTAACTATTATTACACTATAGTTTTTATTTCTAAATTTATCTACGAAACTAAATATTCGATCATTAACACTTCTACTACCAAGTGAACCCATTACTATTAATACTAGTTTTTTATCTTTATCTACTCCTAATTTATCTTTAGTAGTAGCCTTTATTGATAGAGCCTTCTCACTACAAGGATTACCAGTAAGTATAGCTTTATCTTTAGGAAAATCTTTTATAGTACTTTCAAAAGATACTCCTACCTTATCAGTATATCTAGATAAAAATTTATTAGCCAGTCCTACAACACTATTTTGTTCATGTATAAATGTTCTTTTACCTAACTTTTTAGCAGCATATATAACAGGAGCAGTTACATAACCACCACACCCTATTACGATATCTGGATCAAAATCTTTTATTATTTCTTTAGCCCTTTTAATAGCGGATATAAAACAAGTAACTGTTTTAATATTATCTAAAGTTAATTTTCTTTTTAATCCTTTTACTTCTAATGCTTCATATTTATAACCTAAACTAGGTATTAAATCTTTTTCCATTCTATCAGTAGTTCCTATATATAATATTTCACTATCTGGTTCTTCTTCTTTTATTTTATTAATTATAGCTAAAGCAGGATATATATGTCCTCCTGTACCTCCAGCAGATATTATTACTCTCACTATATCACTCTCCTACTTCATTATATCAAAATAATTAAAAAAAAGATATATTTATATTAAAATATATGCTTTTTTATATATTTTTATTATATTTTATAATATGAAATGCCTAGGTCATTTCATATTACTTATAGCCTATTATCATAGTCTATAAGTAAATAGTTATAAGATATTATATTCACAGTGAAATACTTTCTAACCAAGATAATTACAAATAAAAAGAAAGATAGCTAGTATCTTCTATAATTTGTCATAGTGAGTCCACATTCTTAGAATATGTATTTCTTTATCTTCTTCATTAACCTCATATACTATACGATGCTGTCTATTTATTCTTCTTGAATATAGTCCGCTTAAATCACCACTTAATTTTTCATATGATAGTGGATAACAAAAAGGATCATTTTTCATTAAAACAAGTATATTTATACAATTCTTATCAAGACCCGAACTTTTAAGTTTTATCTTATCTTTTTCTGCTTGCTTAGAAAATTTAATTACATATTCTTTACCATTCTTCATCTGGATTAAACTCCTTAGCCTCATCCCAATTTTCATTTTTTTTAATATTATTTATATCCTCTACTAATCCAGGAATACTTGATAAATATAAAGTTTCTTCTATACTTTTCCACTCATCTTCAGATATTAAAACGGCATTTTTACCTTTATTATTAACTATTGTAATAGGGTTAAAACCAACATTTACATCTGCAACAAGTTGAAATAAATTTTGTCTTGCATTAGTTATATTGATAGTACTCATTTAAATCACCTCATATACATTATAACGTACTTTTTAACGTACGTCAAGTCTTTTACTTTATTATATGTATAATTTAACAATATATACTAAATATTGTATTATTTCTCTAAACTATTAATTTTATTAATATTAGAATACTTAATACTAACTACTTCCTTAGTTAAATTATTATTATCTATTTTAAATAAATTAGTATAATCAATTATAATATTTTTATTATCTTCATCTACTTTAATAGTAATAACATCACTACTATTACTATTTAATACTATATCAGATACTTTAATACTATATATATTATCATTATAAGTAGCAAGTTTAATATATTCCTTAATATTATTAATATCTAAGTATCTATATTCAATATAAGGAAATATATCACTATCATTAGTTAATATATAATTACCTTTAGTATCTAATATATAATATTTATCATTCATTTGGTAAAAATAATCTTCTTTATTATCTACTACTCTAGTAATATCCATATTATGACCTAATTTACTACCATAATATTTATAATTATTATTATCTATAGTAATATCAATATCATATTGATAATTATCTGTAATATCATTAATAAAAGATTTTATATCATTATCTTTAGGAATATTACTATCACTAAAACTACTTGATATACGAGCAAATATAATAATAGCTAGAAAGAATATACCATATAACATAAGTTCTATTTTAGCTCTTTCTCTTTTATCTTTCCATCTCTCTTTAATATTAAATTTCTTTGTTTCTTCTTTATTATTTTCTTCCATTATTCAAATACCTCACCAATATATTCTTCTTTCTTGATACCATTAATAAAATCTTTTACTAAGCATCTTTTCTTACCTTCTAATTTAATATCAATTAATTTTATAACATAATCTAAAGTAGTAACATATATTCCATCACTATTTATATCTACTATCGTACCAGGCTTTTTATTAGATTTAATATTAGTTTTTTCTGATTTATATATTTTCATTCTTTTATTATTAATAATAGCATAAGCTCCAGGTATACTAGATAATCCTCTAATCTTATTATGAATATTATCAATATTATCATTAAAGTTAACTTTTTCTTCTTCTTTAGTTATATTATAACCAAATGTTACTTCATCTTCATTTTGTTTAACTCTATTATTAGTACCATCTATAATACTAGGAAGAGTTTCCATTAATAAATCTCTACCTAAATATGATAATCTACTATAAAGTTCATCTAATGTAGTATCTTCATGAATAGGAGTACTCTTTTGACTAATAATATCACCAGCATCCATCTTCTTATCCATATACATAATAGTAACTCCTGCTACTTTATCTCCATTAATTATAGCATGATGTACAGGGGCTCCTCCTCTTAATTTAGGAAGTAAAGAACCATGTACATTAATACATCCATATTTAGGATAATCAAGAATAACACTAGGTATTATTTGTCCATAAGCAGCAGTTACTATAATATCAGGTTTAGTATCTAATACCTTTTGATATTCTTCCTTAATTTTAATAGGTTGAAATACTTCAATATTATTTTTTAATGCTAATTCCTTACATGGAGAATATATAATATTACCCTTTCTATCTTTTTCTCTATCAGGTTGTGTTACCACCATAACTACATTAGTCTTTTCAATTAATGACTCTAATATAGGTACTGCAAACGATGGAGTACCCATAAATACTACTTTTATATCTTTCATTTATATCACCAATATTATTATATAGTATTTTTAATATTATTTCAATATAAAAGAAGATAACTCGCAGGATAAACGCATAAGTTTTTAAACTTGTGTGTTTATCCTGTAAATGTTCAATAAAGTATTGATATTTTTATTAAAATATCATATAATGTATATGGAAAGAGAAATTTACTCATGAGTATTAATGGGTAACACCTAGTTGTGAAGGTGTTCTCTCCATACTGTTGTATAGAGCACTGCCTTGGTGCTCTATTTTAGTTATTTTCTAAGATTACTACTATATATGAAATATAGTGTAACTAGAGTAATCCAAGCAAATGCTAGGATTAGTTCCATTTCAAAACCCCCTTTAACAGAAAACTTTGAAACATAGAATCACCCCTTCCTTAACTTAGTTAAAAAAGGAGAGAACACCACCAGATATTACCGCATAAACATTATATATTAATAAGAAATAATAGTCAACTATTTTTTGACTATTATTTTATTTAGTTTGTGAAGTCTTTATTTATAAGCAATTACAAGTATTTTATATGCAATACAAATGTATTTATTTTTGAGACCTAGGCTCAAAAATACCCTGGAAGACTATAAAGTCTGAAAGGGAAAAAGAAAAAACTTAAGAACAAATCTTAAGTTTAATAATTATACTAATTCTAGAATAACTTCTAAAGCAGAATCTCCTTTTCTTTCAGATTTCTTAATTATTCTAGTATAACCACCATTTCTATCTTTATATCTTGGTGCTAATTCATTAAATACTTTATCAACAGCCTTACTGTCATTATGTAAGAATGCTAAAGCAAGTCTTCTAGATACTAAAGTACCTTTTTTACCATAAGTTACCATTTTATCAAAAGTTTTTCTTACTTCTTTAGCTCTAGTTTCAGTAGTAACTATTCTTTCATTTTCAATAAGTTGTTTTGTTAAAGTAGCAAGCATACTTCTTCTATGCTTATTATCTCTACCTAATTTTCTATAAGCCATAATTACCTCCTTATATTAATTTTCATCTCTAAAGTTTAGACCCATGTCTTTTACTTTATCCATAACTTCTTTTAAAGATTTTTTACCTAAGTTTCTAATCTTCATCATTTCATTTTCAGATTTATCTACTAAATCTTTTAGAGTTAAAATGTTTGCTCTCTTTAAGCAATTATATGCTCTTACAGAGAAATCTAAATCATCTATTGAAGTTTCTAATATTTTAACACTAGGATCTTCACTCTTAGATATCATTAATCCTGTCTCATCTGCAATAGCATTTAAACTAGTTAATATTTCAAAATGTTCAATTAAGATTCTTGCTGCTAATGCTAAAGCTTCTTCAGGAGAAATTGAACCATTAGTCCATACTTCTAATATTAGCTTATCAAAGTTATTATTTTGACCTACTCTAGCAGTTTCTACTTCATAGTTTATTCTTTCTACTGGAGAATATAAACTATCAATAGCTATAGCTCCTATTTTTGTTTTATCATTTTGTAATAATTTCTTATTATCATCTGCTACTACATAACCTCTTCCTGATCCAATAGTCATTTCCATATTAAGGCTTCCACCTTCTACTAATGTAGCAATTACTTGGTCAGGATTTAAGATTTCGATATCAGCATCTTTCTCAATATCACCAGCAGTTACTACTCCTGGAGTATTTTTAGTAAGTCTAATTATTTTATTTTCATCTTTAGCATGATTCTTAATAACAATACTCTTTAAGTTTAATACAATAGCAGTTACATCTTCTACTACACCATCAATTTTTTGAAATTCATGAGCAACTCCATCAATTTTTACTGAAGTAATAGCATCTCCTGGTAATGAAGATAACATAACTCTTCTAAGTGCATTACCTAAAGTAGTTCCAAATCCTCTCTCTAATGGTTCTAATTCAAATTTACCATAATGAGAATCTTTTATATATTCTTTTACTTTATAATCTGGTTTTTCAAATTTTAACATCTTTGGATTCCCCTTTCCTAATTATCCACGTCTTCTTTTAGGTGGACGACAACCGTTATGTGGAATTGGTGTTTCATCTGTGATTGATTTTACTTCTAATCCTACAGTTTGTAAACTTCTAATTGCAGCTTCTCTACCTGAACCTAAACCTTTAACTTTAACGTTTACTGTTTTCATTCCAGCAGCAACTGCTTCTCTACCAGCAGCTTCAGCAGCCATACCAGCTGCAAATGGAGTTGATTTTTTGCTTCCCTTTACACCTTGAGTTCCAGCAGAAGCCCAACTTACTACATTTCCTTCTAGATCAGTAATAGTTACAATTGTATTATTGAAAGTTGAATGGATATGTACTTCACCAGCAGGAATATTTTTCTTAGTTTTTCTTTTTCTTGAATTATATTTTCCCATATTTTCCTCCTAATTATTTTTTCTTATTAGCAACAACTTTTCCTTTACCCTTACGAGTTCTAGCATTTCTACTAGTTCTTTGTCCTCTTACTGGTAAATTCTTTTTATGTCTAGTTCCCTCATAAGAATTTATTTCCATCTTAGTTTTAATATTTAAGTTAACTTCTCTTCTAAGATCTCCTTCAACTGTATACTTATCTACTTCTGTTCTTATTCTAGAAAGTTCATCATCAGTTAAGTCTTTTGCTTTCTTATTTAAGTCAACTTTAGCATTGTTAAGAATTGTCTTAGATAATTGTCTTCCTATACCATAGATATAAGTAAGAGATATTTCAATTCTTTTGTCGTTAGGTATATCTACACCTTTAATTCTTGCCATTATTTTTTCCTCCTATTAACCTTGTTTTTGTTTGTGTTTTGGATTTTCACAAATTACCATTACTTTTCCATTTCTTTTGATTATTTTACATTTGTCGCATATTTTTTTTACGGATGCTCTTACCTTCATTATTCATCCCTCCTATTTCTTATTATATACTATACGCCCTTGTGTTAGATCATATGGCGACATAGCGATAACCACAGTATCACCTGGTAAGATACGTATGTTGTTCATGCGCATTTTACCAGAAACATGGGCAACTACTGTGTGTCCCCCATCTAGTTCTACTTTGAACTTTCCTTGAGGTAAATTGTCAATTACTTTTCCTTCTACTTCAATTAGTTCTTCTTTACTCATAATTATCATCTCCTGTTAGTATTTCATAGCCATCTCTAGTTACAATAATTGTGTGTTCAAAGTGAGCAGATGGTTTATTGTCTCTTGTTATAATAGTCCAGTCATCATCTAGTAAGTATATCTTTCTCGTACCAGAAGTTAACATAGGTTCTACAGCAATTGTCATATTTTCTTTTAATATTATTCCTGTACCCTTTTTACCATAATTAGGTACACCTGGATCTTCATGAAGATTGCTTCCAATACCATGTCCTTCTAACTCTCTTACTACTCCTAGTTTATGACTAGTAGCATATTCTTCAATAGCATTTGATACATCTCCTAGATGTACTCCAGCTTTTACTTGTTTTAAACCTTCATATAAAGCTTTTTCAGTATGTTCTAGAAGATATTTCTTCTCACTATTTATTTCTCCTACTGGATAAGTCCATGCTGAGTCACCATGATAACCTTTATAACAAGCACAAATATCAAGTGTAACTATATCTCCATTTTTTAATTTTCTTTTACCTGGTATACCATGTACTACTTCCTCATTAACCGATATACATATACTAGCAGGATATCCTTCATATCCAAGACATGATGGAGTAGCATCTCTACTAATAATGTAATCATGAGCAAGTTTATCAAGTTCACCAGTTGTAATCCCTGGCTTTATATAGTCTTTTATGTACTGATGCGTATCATATACTATTCTGCCAGCAATTCTCATTAGTGATAATTCATATTCACTCTTAATTGTAATCATTATTTAATTACCTTCTTTATTTCATCAAAGATATCATCAGTAGTAATATTATCTACTTTTATTTTAAGTAAATTACCTTTCTTTTCATAATATTCAAGTAAAGGATAAGTTTCTTTCATAAAAGTATCAAATCTATTTATAAAAGATTCCTCATTATCATCACTTCTTGTTTTAAGTGATGAACCACAATTATCACAGATACCTTCTTTTAGTGGAGCATATTCTTTATTTATTAAATTATAAGATAGTCCACATTTAGAGCAAACCACTCTAGATAATGCTCTTTTCATAGCAAAATCTCTATCTATATCAAGAAATACCACTAAACCCTCATCATAATTTAATTCTTTTAAAATATTATCATAAGTCTTAGCCTGACTAATATTTCTCGGATATCCATCTAAGATAAAACCTTTTTTACAATCTTTAGCTTCAAGTCTTTTCTTTAAAAGTTTGGTAATAACTTCATCAGAAACAAACTCACCTCTTGCCATAGCGGATTTTATTTCCATACCTATTTTAGAAGAGGCCGCTATCTCATTTCTTAAAAGGTCTCCAGTAGATATGTGAGGAATATTATATTCAGTACAAACTTTAGCTGATATGGTACCTTTACCGGCAGCAGGAGCTGCCACAAATATAATATTCTTCATTATCTTGCTCCTTTATAATTTCTATTTATTAAACTACTTTCTATTTGTCTACAAGTCTCAATAGCAACACCTACTACAATTAGTACTCCAGTACCACCAATTGATACTGATGTAGGTAATCCCGTATTTATAAAACTACTAAATACAATTGGAAGGCCTGCTATTATAGCCATAAATGTTGAACCTAAGAAAGTAATTCTATTTAATATTCTAGAAATATATTTTTCAGTTTCTACTCCAGGTCTAATACCAGGAATATAACCACCATTTTTATTTAAGTTTTTACTTAGTTCTTTAGGATTAATTTGCATATTTGTATAGAAGAATCCAAATACAAATATTAAGATTATATATAATACAAATCCAGTAGGTGTTGTATAATTAATATACTTTGTAACAAATACTGAGAATCCAGAATCTTCTCCTAGTAAACCTGCTATAAATGTTGGTATAGACAAAATTACAGATGCAAAGATAACTGGCATTACATTAGCGGAATTTAATTTAAATGGAATATAATTTTGTTTTGCACCATAAGCAGATGCTGTTCTATTTGAATATTGAATAGGAATTCTTCTTTCTGAACATTCTTCAAAGACAACTCCTACTACTATTGCAAGATAGAATAAGACAAAGACAATAAACTTAATTATTCCTAAGAATAATGCTGTATTACCATCTAGTATAAATGTACTAAATGTATCAATAAACATCTTTGGTACAGTAGATATAATACCAGCCATAATAATTAGTGATATACCATTACCAATACCTTTTTGAGTAATTTGATCTCCTAGCCATAATAAGAATGCTGTACCACCAGTTAAGAATAATGCAATCTTCATATATTCTAAAGTACCTGCTCCTTTTACAAAGGTAAATGCCATAGCAAATCCTTGTAAGAAAGCTAAAACAATACCAAGATATCTATTAATTTGATTAATCTTTTGTCTTCCTTGTTCCCCACTTTCCTTAAGTTCAGTAAAGTAAGGAATAATATCCATTTGTAATATTCCAGTAATGATACTAGCAGAGATATAAGGCATAACACCTAGAGCAAATATTGAAAAGTTCTTAAGTGCTCCTCCACCAATAGCATTATATAATTCCCATAATCCTAAGCTTGATATAGCCCCCTTAGTTCCAGGTACAGGAATTGTTGTACCTAGAGCAAATATTAGGAGTCCCATTAGTGTAAAACCAATTCTTTTTCTAATATCTTTATTTTTAGGACTAAAGATTAATTTTAGATTTTTAAACATCTAAATCACCTCAGTTTTTCCACCAATAGTTTCTATTTTTTCTTGTGCACTCTTAGTAAATGCATTAGCTTTAACAGTTAATTTCTTAGTTAGTTCTCCACTTCCTAATACTTTAACACCATCAAGTTCTTTCTTAATTAGACCTACTTCTTTTAATAAAGCAATATCTACTACTGTACCATCTTCAAATCTATTTAAATCAGATACATTAACAGTACTATATACTGTTCTAAATTCATAATTGTTGAATCCTCTTTTTGATAATCTTCTAAATAGTGGTAATTGACCTCCTTCAAATCCAGGTCTTACTCCACCACCGCTTCTAGCGTTTTGTCCTTTCTCACCTTTACCAGAAGTTTTTCCAGTACCAGAACCAGGTCCACGACCTACTCTTTTTCTATTCTTACCTGAGCCATCAAGACTACTTAATTCATGTAATTTCATTATCTTAATTCCTCAACTTTCTTATCTCTTAAGTAAGCAACATGGTCTGGAGATTTTTGTGCTTTAAGTGCATTTAAAGTAGCTCTAGCAGCATTAATCTTAGTACTAGATCCTAAACTCTTAGATAATACATCTTTAACTCCTGCAAGTTCAAGTACATCTCTAACTGGTCCACCAGCTTTAACTCCAGTACCTTCTTTAGCAGGTTTAAGCATAACTCTTACTGCTCCTTCTTTAACGATAATATCGTGAGATATTGTTCTATTATCAATTAGGTCAACTTTTATCAAATTCTTACTAGCAGCCTGTGTAGCTTTCTTAACAGCATCTGGCATTTCTTTAGCTTTACCAGTACCAAGACCTACTAGTCCTTTTCTATTTCCTACTACTACAGTAGCAGCAAATCTAAATTGTCTACCACCTTTAACAACTTTAGTTACTCTTCTAATTTCAATTACCTTATCCTCTAGATCAGATTTTGGTTTAGAAGTTCTGTTATTATTTCTAGGTCTTTTCTTATCAAATTTACGATTTCTATTATCGTTTCTTCTACCTTCAGTTTTAACTTCAGTATTTTTTACTTCAGTATTAACTTCAGTCTTCTTATTTTCTTCCATATTTTCTCCTCCTCTGTTCTAGAATTCTAATCCGCCTTCACGTGCAGCTTCTGCTAAAGCTTTAACACGTCCATGATAAAGATAGCCACCTCTATCAAATACAACGGTATTAATTTTTGCTTTTTTAGCTCTTTTTGCTATTTCTGCTCCGATTACTTTAGCAGCTTCTACATTACCACCATTTTTAAGATTTAATTCTTTTTCTAGTGATGATGCACTAACTAAAGTAACACCTTTAACATCATCGATGATTTGAGCTTCAATATTAGCATTAGATCTAAATACACATAATCTAGGTCTTTCACTAGTACCAGATAAATTTTCTCTGATTCTAGTATGTCTTATTTTTCTCATTTCATTTCTTGAAACTTTTTTAATCATACCTATATCCTCCTATTTATTATTTAGAAGCTTTCTTTCCTTCTTTACGACGAATTTGTTCACCTTTATATTTAATTCCTTTTCCTTTATAAGGTTCAGGTTTTCTTACTTTTCTTATATTAGCGGCAAATTCACCAACTTTTTCTTTATCAATACCTGATACTTCAATTTCAGTATTAGATATTCCTGTTACATTAAGTCCAGTAGGAACTTCCATAACAACTGGATGAGAATAACCTGCTGATACAGTAAGTTTATTTCCTTGTACATTAAACTTATAACCTACACCAACAATTTCTAATCCTTTTTTATAACCTTCACTAACACCAATAATCATATTTCTAATATTAGCATTAGTAGTACCATGCATAGCATGAGTAAACTTATCATTTTTAGTCATTTCTACTACTACAGTATTATCTTCTACTTTAACATTAATACCTTTAACTAAATCTAAAGTAAGTTCCCCTTTAGGTCCTTTAACTGTAACAGTATTATTATCAACATTTACATTAACATTTTCTGGAATACTTAAAACTCTTTTACCAATACGGCTCATTATTTCACCTTACCAGATATAAGCAACTACTTCTCCACCTAAAGATAATTTTCTTGCTTCTTTATCAGTCATAATACCTTTAGATGTAGAGATAATAGCAATTCCTAAACCATTTAATACAGTAGGTAATTCATCTTTACCAGCATATACTCTAAGTCCAGGTTTTGATATTCTCTTAAGACCAGTAATTACTCTTTCTTTATTTTTATATTTTAATGTTAATGTAATATTTTTTTGAACTCCCTCACCATCAATAGTATAGTCTTCAATAAATCCTTCATCTTTTAAGATTTTTGCTATTTCTTCTTTTACTTTAGATGTAGGAATTACAACTGAAGATGCTCTATTTTGATTAGCGTTACGAATTCTTGTAAGCATATCTGCGATTGGATCTGTCATTATAAATCCCTCCTTCTTTTATTATTGGGTTTACCAACTTGATTTCTTTACACCAGGTATTTGACCTTTGTATGCAAGTTCTCTAAAACAAATACGGCAAATTCCATATTTTTTAAGTACTGCATGTGGTCTTCCACATATTTTACATCTAGTGTATTTTCTAACCTTATATTTAGGTTCTCTTTCTGATTTAACAATCATTGATTTTCTTGCCATCTTATTATTCCTCCATTATTTCCTAAAAGGAACTCCAAGTTCACTTAATAAATCATAAGCTTCTTCATTAGTTTTAGCAGTGGTAACGATAACAATATCCATACCTCTTACTTTTTCAACTTCATCAAATTTAATTTCAGGGAAAATTATTTGTTCTTTAATACCAATAGTATAATTTCCTCTTCCATCAAAACTCTTAGGAGATAATCCTCTAAAATCTCTTACTCTAGGTAAACTAATACTAATTAATTTATCTAAGAAAGTATACATATTGTCTCCTCTTAAAGTTACTTTACAACCAATTTTGTGTCCTTCTCTTACTTTAAATGAAGCTATTGATTTTTTAGCTGTAGTTTCTACTGCTTTTAATCCAGTAATTTTTTCTAATTCATTTACAGCATTTTCTAAGTTTTTAGAATTAACAGTAGCATCTCCTACTCCCATATTAACAACGATCTTTTCGATCTTTGGAACTAGCATTGGAGTAGTATAACCATGTTTTTCTGTTAAACTTGGAACAACTTCTTTAATATATTTTTCTCTTAGGCGGTTCATACTTCGCCCTCCTTCCAAATTTCAGAACATTTATTAATTGTTCCTATCCTTTTTATTAGTTAATTTTTTCGTTAGATTTTTTAGATATTCTAACTTTATTACCTTTACTATCTTTTTCAATTTTTACTTTTGTAGGCTTTTTAGTTTTTGGATCTACTAACATAACATTAGATACATGAATAGCAGCCTCAGTTTCAATTATTTCACCATTACCACCATTATTTTTAGGTTTTAAATGTTTCTTAACTATATTAACACCTTCAACTATTACTTTAGAATCTAATATTTTAGTAATTTTACCTTCTTTTCCTTTATTGGAACCAGATACTACTACTACTTTATCGCCTGTTTTAAGTTTCTTCATAATTCCTCCTTAAATCCTATAGCACATCTTTAGCTAAACTTACAATCTTATTAAAATCTTTATCTCTAAGTTCACGTGCTACTGGTCCTAAAATTCTAGTACCTACTGGACTCTTATCATCTTTAATAATAACACAAGCGTTATCATCAAATCTAATATAACTACCGTCATCTCTTCTAACTCCTCTTTTAGTTCTTACTATAACAGCTTTTACAACTTTGCCTTTCTTTATAGTACCATTAGGAGTAGCTTTCTTTACTGTAGCAACAACTATATCTCCAATATTACCTGTTTTAACTTTACTTCCACCTAGAACTCTAATTACTAATACTTCACGAGCTCCACAGTTATCTGCGACTTTTAGACGCGTTTCTTGTTGTACCATATTATTTCCTCCTTCCGACTAAAGAGCTTATAGAATAACAGCTTTCTCTATTACTTCTACTAGTTCATATCTCTTTGTTTTAGATAATGGTCTAGTTTGGGCTAAGCGAACTTTATCTCCAACATGTGCCATATTATTTTCATCATGAGCAGCATATTTTTTAGAATATTTAACTCTCTTGCCATATAATGGGTGTTTCTTATAAGTTTCTACTTTAACAGTAATTGTTTTATCTGCTTTATCAGAAACAACAATACCAATTAATTCTTTTCTTTCTTTCATATTCTATACCTCACTTACCCTTCTCTTCTCTCATTAAGAATAGTTTTAATTCTTGCTACTTCTTTTCTAAGATCATTTATTCTTGAAGGTTTTTCAATCATACCAGTAGCCTTTTGCATTCTTAAACTGAAAAGTTCTTCTTTACATTCAGTAACTTTTTTATTAAGTTCTTCGGTGGTTAATTTTCTAAGTTCATTAGTTTTCATTTACTTCACCACTTTCTTCTTTCTTCACAAATTTACATTTAATTGGTAATTTGTGTGATGCAAGTCTTAAAGCTTCTCTAGCAGTAGCTTCATCTACTCCATCAATTTCAAACATTATTTTTCCTTCTTTAACAACGGCAACCCATACTTCAGGATTTCCTTTACCTTTACCTTGTCTTGTTTCAAGAGGTTTTTTAGTTAGTGATAAGTTAGGGAATATATTAATCCAAACCTTACCACCTCTCTTCATATATCTTGTCATAGCTATTCTGGCAGCTTCTATTTGGTTAGCAGTAATCCATGCTCCCTCTTTTGCCATTAAACCATAACTTCCAAAATGAAGTTCAGTATTTCCTTTTGCTTTACCTTCATAAGGTAGACGGAAAGTTTTTCTATGTTTAGTTCTTTTTGGCATCAACATGAGAATTACCTCCCTTACTTAGTATTTCACCTTTATAGATCCATACTTTTACTCCAATTTTTCCATAAGTAGTATCTGCTTCAGCAGTAGCATAATCGATATCTGCTCTTAGTGTATGTAGAGGAATAGTTCCTTCTGAATATCCTTCACCACGAGCAATATCAGCACCACCAAGTCTTCCTGATACTAATGTTTTAATTCCTTTTGCTCCAGCTTTCATAGTGTTTCTGATTGCCTTCTTTTGAGCAACTCTAAATGAAACTCTATTTTCGATTTGATGAGCAATGTTTTGTGCAACTAGTTCTGCTACCATATCTGGGTTCTTAATTTCTACTACAGATATTTGAACGTCTTCATGAGCTAGTTTAGATACTTCTTTTTTAATTTTTTCAATTTCAACACCACTTTGGCCAATAATTAAACCTGGTTTAGCAGCATATACAAAGATTTCACATCTTTTAGCATTTCTTTCAATGATAATCTTAGAAATATTAGCATTTTTAAATTTCTTATTTAAATATTTACGAATTTTATAATCGTTATTTAAATACTTAGCGAAATCATTTTCAGCATACCATTTAGATTCCCAGTCTTTATTGATTCCAATTCTAAGTCCTGTTGGACTAACTTTTTGTCCCATTAAAGTGTCCTCCTTCTTTTATTTTTCAGCCACTACTATAGTTATGTGACTTGTCTTATGATCGTTTCTACCTGTACGACCTCTTGAATCAAATTTGATTCTTTTAATTACTAATGCTTCATCTACGAAACATGTTTTAACATAAAGATTTTCTTCCTTCATGCCAAAATTATTAACAGCATTTGCAGTAGCACTTTCTAGTACTTTAGAAATAACTCTAGATGCTCTTTGAGGTTGGTTAGCAAGAATAGCTCTTGCTTCATCAACACTCTTACCTCTTATTAAGTTAATAATAAGTCTTGTCTTTCTAGGAGATATTCTAACTGTCTTAGCTACAGCCTTAGCTTCAGTTCTTTCCATTTCTAATTCCTCCTCTTAAGAAAATTATTTCTTGTCTGATCCGTGTCCGCCAAACTTTCTAGTAGGAGAAAATTCTCCTAATTTATGTCCAACCATATCTTCAGTTACATATACAGGAATAAATTCCTTACCATTATGTACTGCAAAAGTATGACCAATAAATTCAGGAAAGATTGTTGAACGACGTGACCAAGTTTTTATTACTTCTTTCTTACCAGATTCATTTAATGCTCTTACTCTTTTTAATAATCTATCAAAGACATAAGGTCCTTTTTTAATACTTCTAGCCATTATTTAATCTTCCTTTCTTTATTTCTTACGACGAGTCACAATATATTTATCTGACTCTTTCTTATTCTTTCTTGTCTTGTATCCAAGAGCTGGTTTACCCCAAGGTGTCATTGGTCCACTTCTACCTATTGGAGCTCTACCTTCACCACCACCATGTGGGTGATCATTAGGGTTCATAACAGAACCACGAACAGTAGGTCTAAATCCTTTATGTCTAGTTCTTCCTGCTTTACCTATTTTTACTAGTGAGTAGTCTTCATTTCCTACTACACCAATAGTAGCTCTACAAGTACCTAAGATTCTTCTTGTTTCACCACTACCTAATCTAATTAAAACATATTTCTCTTCTCTACCAAGAATCTGAGCAGATGCTCCAGCACTTCTTGCTAAGCTTGCACCTTTACCTGGTCTTAATTCAATATTATGGATTACAGTACCAACTGGAATATTCATAATAGGAAGTGCATTTCCTACTTTAATATCAACATTTTCACCAGACTCAATAACTGTACCAACAGTTAATCCTTTAGGAGCAATGATATATGCTTTTTCTCCATCTTTATAAGTGATTAGAGCAATATTTGCACTTCTATTTGGATCGTACTCAATAGCAGTTACTATAGCAGTAATACCATCTTTTCTTCTCTTGAAGTCAATTAATCTATATTTTCTTTTTACTCCGCCACCTCTATGTCTAACAGTAATTTTACCTTGATTATTTCTACCAGTAGTTTTCTTTACAGGAACTGTTAAACTTTTTTCAGGAATCTTTTTTGTGATTTCACTACCTGTTAATACAGATCTTTGTCTTGTACCAGCAGTCATTGGTTTATAAACTCTTATTGATGTTGCCATTACATTCCCTCCTTACTAGTCGAAACTAATAGTTTCACCTTTCTTTAAAGTTACAATAGCTTTCTTATATTTACTAGTCATACCAGTATATTTTCCAACTCTCTTTTTCTTAGGATGAGAATTAGTAATATTTACTTTTTCAACTTTAACACCAAACTTCTTTTCGATAGCTTGTTTAATTTCAGTTTTATTAGCTTTATTTGCTACTTTGAAAGCATATTTTCCTTCTGCTTCCATATTAGCAGTTTTCTCAGTAATAACTGGTGCTAAGATTATATCTAAATAATTATTCATTATTTAAGCACCTCCTCTAGCATAGTTAATGCTTCTTCTTCAATTAATAAATTATCTGAAGATATTAAATCAAATGTATTAATTTCGCTTGGTAAAACAACTTTTACATTAGCTAAGTTTCTAGCAGCTAAACAAACATTGTCAGTAAGTTCTTTAACACATACTAATACCTTATGATTAGTAAGATTTAATCCTTCTAATAAATTTACCATTTCTTTAGTTTTATTAGTTTCAAATTCAATAGTAGATACTACTACTAATTCTTTATCTAATACTTTATAAGATAATGCACTCTTAAGCGCCAATCTCTTTTCTTTCTTATTCATTTTCTTTGAATAATCTCTTGGTACTGGTCCAAATACAATACCACCATGTCTATAATGTGGTGCTCTAATACTTCCTTGTCTTGCATTACCAGTTCCTTTTTGTCTGTATGGTTTTCTTCCACCACCAGCAACTTCACTTCTAGTTTTAACCTTAGCAGTACCTTGTCTAGATCCTGCCATAGCGGCAACAACTGCATCTTTAATTACTGCATCATTTGGTTCAATATTAAATATGTTATCTTCTAATTTTATATCCTTTACCTTTTCGCCTTTAAGACTTAAAACATCTATTTTCTTAGACATAATTTCCTCCTTTATCATCACAATTATTTTTCTTTATTATATAGTACCAATTATTCTGCTGTTTCTTGTGATGTTTCAACACTCGCTAGTTCTTCATTAATAGTTTCCATAGTTTCTTCTGCTACTTCTTCAGAAGTAACTCCTTCTTCGTAAACTACTAATTCTACTGGTTCATTTACTTTGTCACCAGTTTTAACTGAAGTTCTAACCAATACTAAAGAGTTTTTAGGTCCAGGAACACTTCCTTTAATTAAGATAACATTATTTTCTAGGTCTACACTAATAACTTCAAGATTTTGAATAGTTACTTGTTCATGACCCATATGTCCAGGTAATTTCTTTCCTGGTAAAACTCTCATTGGTAACAATGTACCCATTGAACCTACTCCTCTATGATATTGAGATCCATGACTCATAGGTCCTCTACTTTGATTGTGTCTTTTAATAACACCTTGGAAACCTTTACCTTTAGAAGTACCAGTTACATCAACCATTTCTCCTGCAGCAAAAGTATCAGCTTTAAGAACATCTCCTAAAGCATATTCGCTAACACTAGCACCTCTGATTTCCTTTAAGAAGCGCTTAGGGGTAGCATTTGCTTTTTTTAGATGACCAATTTCAGGTTTATTACTTCTTGATTCTTTCTTATCAACTGTAGCAAGTTGGATTGCATCATATCCGTCTGTTTCTTTAGTTTTGATTTGTGATACTACATTATCTTCAACTTCAATAACAGTTACAGGAATAAGTTTTCCATCAGTAGTAAATACTTCGGTCATCCCTTTTTTTCTTCCTAAGATTCCTTTCATTTTTTCCTCCTATATTATTTTTTAATTTGTATATCAACACCACTAGGTAAATCTAAATGAGCAAGTGCTTCAATAGTTTCTTTACTAGGGTCTGTGATATCAATTAGTCTTTTGTGAGTTCTTTTTTCAAATTGCTCTCTTGAATCCTTGTACTTATGTACTGCTCTTAAAATTGTAATTTTTTCAATTTCAGTAGGTAATGGTACAGGTCCAGATACTACACCACCAGTTCTTTTAACAGTAGCTACTATTTTAGCAGCAGCACTATCTAGAACTCTGTGATCGTAAGCTTTTAATTTAATTCTCACTTTCTCCTTTGCCATTTTGTTGTCCTCCCTTCGCCTATATCTTGGTATAGACATAGCTCCGAACGAATTACCTGATATCCCTTTAATTTATTTGACAACTTAACCGGGTGTATCAGCAACTTCGCACATCTAAGCCAGTCACACTCCTACAATTATACCTTATAATTATATTAAAATCAAGTGAAAAAATAACTTTTTTTCACTTTTTTATTATTATTTGGTATTTTCTAGGAAAATCTATCGTTTTTCCTAGTCATTTATAGCCATTAAGTCTATAAATGAAGATCAATATACCCTATTATATTACAGTTAAAGAAAAAAGAAAAAGCACTATAAAGTGCTATAAAGTAATCTCTCCTAATCTTATTAATTCTACTACAGCTTGAGCTCTACCCTTAACAGATAATTTTTGCATAGTATTAGAAATATGATTTCTAACAGTTTTTTCACTAATACTTAATATATTAGCAATTTCTCTAGTAGTTTTATTTTCTATCAGTAATGAGAAGACTTCTTTTTCTCTCTTAGTTAATATACCTTTACTCATAAATACCTCACTTCCCTATAGGGTGGTATATACATATATTCATATTATTGTATTCAATAATTAGAATTAAGTGAAGTATTTTTAACTATTTTTAATAAGAACAATTATAACTATTACAACCACAATTACCTTGGTTATACGTTTGACAACCAAAAGCGGCATTCCTACATGTATTATATGAACTACAATATTTAGTTCTACTCCAATGCCCACAATTACACGTTCTTTGTTTATAAGAACATATTACCCTTTGCAAATCTTCTTGCTTATTTTTCGCCTTACATTGTTTTTCATTTAAAGTATATTTAGATGTATAATCTGCTTTCCAATCACTATAAGTATAATTCTTACAGGAACATGGATAAGCCGCCCTTGCATTATATGTCTCACATCCAAACTCTGCCCTTCTACAATAATATGTAGAAGAACAACTTCTATCCTTAACATAATAATTCCATATTGTCTTTTCCGTTACATTACCAGCTTTATCAGTACATCTTAAATATGTTCTTTTATTTCCAGAACGAGAACTCATTCCTTGTGATGTAGTAGTAGTTCCAGTCGTAACAGTACCATTATCATTCATATAAGCTTCTTTCATTCCAGAACCACTATCACTGCAACTTACCCACACTTCTTTTCCAGTACACCAAGTTGTTCCAGTCGAAGGTCCATAATCCATTGAAGGAGGTGTTGTATCTTTCCATATAGCATACAGCTTTAAAGTATTATTAGAAATTCCATATTGTCCATCTACATATTTCCAAGTACCACTCCATCCTGTCCAGTTATAACCATCATCCACGCCATCTGTTCTTGTTGTCCATCCAGCAAATGTATAACCTGTTTTAGTAAATGTATTACTACGAATTGCTGTATTAGTTCCATAATTAACAATCGTATTTCCCATACTTCCTGCTCCACCATTAGCATTATATGTTATTGTATATGTATTTACTTTCCAATTTACTCCTAGTACTACAGTACAATCTTTATTAGTAGCATCACAGAAGTCACTTGCTTTGTATACTACTGATTGATCATATGTTTTTCCACTTGTTGTACATCCACTTTTACATTTCCATTCTTCTTTGGATACGACAGAATATCCAGTTTTTGTTATCTTTAAATATTTTGAATAATTATAGTTAGGTAAACCATCAGAAGCTGTGCTACCATTATATTTTATCTTGAAGAAAGAATCGGAATAAGTACTTCCATTAGCATTTGTTCTTTCAATAATACCATTATTTTCTCTCCATTTATATGTATTGCCTGTTGAAGTAACAGTTGGTGATGTTAAGGAACCATTATTAGTACTAAATTTAATAGTAACTATATAGGCTTTTGTTATTGGATAATATGTTGCACTAGATGATATATTTTTACTTGTATTTGCATTCCAAGTACTTTTTGTAGCGTTTTTATTAGTATTCCAACCTATTATAGCGTATCCTTTTTTCTCAATATCAGGAGAAGTTATACTACAGCTTTGTCCACTTATAGCATAACATGACTTGGTAATGTTACTTACTTCTCCACCTATTTTGTCAGCAGGTTCTTTAATAAATGTTATTGTATATTTATTTATAGTAAAATCTTTAGTACTTTCATTATAATTATTACTCTTATCTACTGTTCTAGCTGTTACTTTTGCTTTTCCAGTAGTAGTATAACTTATATTTATCTGATTACTTGAAGATTGATACCAAGT